>JAEEGJ010006303.1_pt1 | contig 35767 bp, 19 predicted proteins | sample 8958761 | NCBI WGS metagenome assembly JAEEGJ01 (sample SAMN16246546, study PRJNA631951) | gut metagenome | biome: gut microbiome; feature: rumen; material: RS-attached | host: Bos | place: Iran: Karaj | collected 2018-10
AAAATTACATACTAAAATCCATAAATCAAATTTTAGTATGTATTCATACAAACTCTACAAACCGCGATTACATACTAAAATACGCCAAATACGATTTTAGTATGTAATAGATTCACGCCACGATGTAATTTTCGTTCTTCTGACGGCGAGCATACACAGATTCTAAGAACTGGATGACAGAATCCTTGTCGCGGACAAGCCCACGTTTATGGCTCAGGCAAAAACGTGTTGCCGTTAGAGACTTCAAAAACGCAATCTGCTCGCCAAGAATTTGCACATTGTAAACATCTGGCGTTCCGTGCCCCACCATCGGGTAAGTCGCATCGCCCAAGAAAACGTAATCATCGACGACAAGTGCCAACGAGCCTTTCGCATGGCTGTTCGGAATCGGCAAAATCTGGATTTTCACGCCATCGTCAAATGAAATCGGCGACGTGACAACATTCTTTTCGCGACCCGCGACCTCCCCCACAACTTTCGATGCATGCGAGCCAAGAAACACCGCGTCAAAATCGAGCGAAACCTCGCCATTGCAATGACGCACGACGTTCAGCAAATGGTCGCGATGGAAATGCGAAATAACGATGTTCTTCTTGAGCGGAGCTACGACATTGTTGCTGCATTCGAAACTCGCAACACCATCGTGGCATTCGACATCCGCAGCATCTTTGCAACCTTCGAAATTTGCAGAATCACTGCAACTTTTAGAATTTGCCGCATTTTCCACAACAGAAGCATCTGCGGAAGCACGCGGCAATTCATTGATAAACCGTACCGCATCATCGCACGCACCCACGTCAAAAATCCACCAGGCACTATCGCCACGCACAGCAACAACGTCCGCACTCAGCGGCTCATACGAAACTTGCAAATACTGGATTCTATCGGTCAGCTTGACGATTCTTGGCACGGAGCCAAAGATAGAAAAATTTCCTTACTCTTTATCCTTATAAACAATGGTGTAAACATCGTAAAAATTCAGGTATTTGACACCAATGTACTCCGCAGGAACTTTCACCTTATAATCGGCAAAACAAATGCAATTATGCATGGGACGGCTATCATAATCTGGATAATATTCAAAAACATCATAAACAAGTAAAGTATCGTCATGACGTTCCAGTTTGACATCTGTTACATGCCCATATTCAGCACAACCAGCAATCGTATTCAGAAAAAAAACAGCGGAGCCGTCTTCGTTCATCACGAAATCAATGGATTCATCACCCCATTCGGCTCTTTTTGCCAAATGCCCGCCACTACACGAACCTTTACCGACCTCATAATCAGAGGATTTTTGTAATTCCGTGTTTAGGCTTGCAGTTCCGCCCCCATTATCCACGCCAGAATCATCTGAACAAGCGGCAAACATTGCAAATGCAACAACGGTCGCAATCAAAGCAAATAATGATTTCTTCATAAGAATTTCCTCCTCATCACTCCTTTAAATATAGATGAAATTTCCATCAAAACGATGCATATTTTCAAATAATATAGTGCATAAATCCGCTACGCACGCAATTTTTTTCGGAGTTTGTATTATATAGAACAAAAACGCCATTTTGCAAGTAAGCAAAAAACTATCGCCACGCAACGCCGCAACGTCTGCACAGAGCGGTTCGTATGAGACTTGCAAAATATTGAATTCTACCCGTGAGCTTTACGATTTTTGACATCGAAACCACTGGTAGAATTTTTATTTTCACTTTTTAACGAACTTATTTTACTTTGATGCGCGAGCATACGGAGCGTCAACAATGCGAGCTATCGTATCTCCATCCGCCAAGCTTTCTTTGGTCGTATAAGAAATACACGGCATCAATTTCACATTCGTGCCCTGTTCACTTTCACAATACGCATCGGCAACTCCAGTGACAATCACCTCATTTATTTGAACTTCTTTTTTGCCGCTTTTGCACATACTGCAAACAGTAACCGAATAGGAATGGTCTCGATAAATCGAATCAAGTGTCGCTATATTTTCTTTAGCTTCATCATTCACTGACACCGATTCTGTTGTCGTTTTCAAGTCCTGTAAAGTAATTTGACCGTCCAAAAACAATCCTTCAGCATCAGTGGAAATATATAAGTTGTTTCTATTATTTCGTACAACACGGCCTTCAAAAAGACGTTTGAAATTAAATGTATAGCCTGAAATTCTTGATCCTTCACTTTCAGAAAAGCTCCATTCTTCATCAATAGAAACGAGCTTATACTGATCTACATACTCGCTAGGCATAATGGTTTTTAATATTCCATTCGCACACTGATCTCGGTCTGATTCCAATTCAGAAAGATCAACATGTACACTGTCCTTTTTAAACAAAACTTCACCTTCATCGGTATGCAAAACGCGGACATCATACTTATCACTCAAAAGCCGTTTCATTTCTTCAATAGTTTCATTACCCGATTCAACAACGGCAACAAGCGACGAGGCGTTCCTCGAAGATTTCAAATAACTTTGAGCCTTTTCACTCAGCACAACCGGAGACTTGTCTGATTTAGCATCACCAGCCGAAGGCGCAAGCGCATCAGGACCGTTAGAGCAAGCAGCAAGCAGACCAAAACCAGCAACAAATACAATTGACAAATAACGTTTCATAACATTTTCCTCTATTATTCTCCACCATCAAATCTAAAATGATTTGCTCAATAAAAAAAGAGACTTTTTTCGTGAAAATAATGATTTTTCCATCATATGCAACGTATTTTTCACCGTTTTGTATTATATAGAACAAACATTGCCATCTCGCAAGCAAGCAAAACATCAGTCGCCATAAACGCCGCGAGACTTTTTTATTTTTTACGCATGACTCTCGGAAGAATCAACAAGCTCGAAACGTTCGGCTCGGTCGATGGACCGGGAATCCGATTCGTCGTTTTTACGCAGGGTTGCCCTATGCGCTGCAAGTTCTGCCACAACCCGGAAACTTGGAATTTCGGGACAAAAAGCCCGAACGGAGCAGACAACGGTTCGTTTGAAATTTCTGCCGAGGACTTGCTGAAAAAAGCCGTGCGTTACAAACCTTACTGGGGCAGCGATGGCGGCATCACCGTGAGCGGTGGCGAGCCCTTAGCACAAATCGACTTCATGATTGAATTTTTCGAAGCAGCAAAAGCAGCCGGAGTCCACACCTGCATTGATACAAGCGGAGTTACGTTCCGACGCACCGGCGAAACTTTCGCGAAAATCGAGCGCCTGATGAAAGCGACCGACCTTTTGCTTGTCGATATCAAGCACATCGACTGCGACGCACACAAGGAACTCACGGGCCACGGCAACGAGAACATCATCGAATTTTTCCGTTACTTGGACGAAATCCAAAAGCCCATCTGGATCCGCCACGTGCTCGTGCCGGGCGGGAGCGACAACGACGAAGCACTCACACGCACGCGAGACTTTATCCGCACACTAGGGAACGTCAAGCGCGTCGAAGTACTGCCCTACCACGCATTCGCCTTAAGCAAGTACCAAGAACTCGGCATCGCATACGCTCTCAAGGACACGCAAACGCCAACCGCCGACCGCGTCAAAAACGCGAACGAAATCCTCGAAACCGCAAAATACACAGAATGGGAAAGCAGTAGGAAGTAGGCGGTAGGAAGTAGGAAGGATTGCGTTACACAAGAAGGAGATGCCCGATGGTTCGGCAGCGCCTCGACAACACTTCGGCAGCCTCAGTGCACCGGCTCAGTGATCTTTATCGGGCATGATAGTGAGAGTTGCAAATGTGTATGCTGCCCTCGGCACAGAGGCCGAGGTGACAAAGAAGTCGCGCATGACTGCGGCCAGCTACTTGCAAACGCCGGCACCGCTCAAAACGCTGCGGCCACCGTAAGGCGTAACTTCAATGCGCGTTGGAAGTTCGCTCTTGACCAAATCCACATGCGTGATGACTCCCAGAAGTTTCCCTTTTTCTTGCTGCATTTTCTGGAGCACGACGACTGTTTCCTGCAACATCTTGGAATCGAGCGTCCCGAAGCCTTCGTCAAGGAACATGGAATCAATGCGAACGTTGCGGCTCGCAAGCGTCGAGATGCCAAGAGCAAGCGAGAGACTTACAACGAACCCTTCGCCGCCGGAGATGTTGTCAATCGGACGCACGGCATCGCTGTTGTCGTGATCGACGAGCTGGATGTTGAGCTTATTAGGTTCAGCCACCATTTCGTACCGCGGGAACATATCGTGCAGATAGCCGTTTGCAATTTTCAACAAATTGCGCAATGTAATCGTCTGGATGAACTTGACGAAAACGTCGCCGTTGCCCGTTTCGAGCCTATTGCCGTTAAACCAACGTTGCATTTGTTCCCAATCACTGCGTTTCGCTTTGAGCGTTTCCAGTTCAACCTGCATGTCGCTGAACTTTTGACGGAGCAAATCATCGTTTTTCTTTTGTTCGGTCCAAGTGGCGAGATTCACTGTGCATTCGTTCAGTTTCGCCTTCGCCGTGTCGCGATTCAGCTTCGCCGCGTCTTCGGATTCTTCGAAATTGCGCTTTTGCTGATGATCCGCCAACTGGCCAGCACAACTCTTGATGGCCGCCTGAGCAGAAGTCAAAGCGTCATCGACCTTCTTTTGCAATTGCTGGAGCGACTTGCGTTCTGCTTCCGGGAGTTTCGCCGCCATGAATTCTTGCGCGTTCGCAAAATTTTTCAACGCAAGATTTTCGAAGAACAGCGATTGCGTTTGGGCAAGTTTCGGTTCCGTTTCTGCGATATGTTTTTCCAAATCCGCAATGGAATTGTCGAGAGTCACTTTCGCTTCTCGCATTTGCTGTTCCTTGCGGTGAGCTTTGTTCATTTCGCTTTCGGCGGTATCGCGGAGCGTTCGCGCCTTGTTGCGTTCTTCATCGACCGACTTTTCGCCAAAGACATTTTTACGGTTTGCCACAAGCGAAGTTAAAGCGTTTCGCAATTCATCGCACTTCACCTTCGCTTCGTTCAATCGAGACTGCGTCTGCGTGAGATTTTCAAGCAACTGGACTTTATTAGAACGGTATGTTTCCAGATTATTTTCGACCTTATTTTTCTTTTCCTGGGCCTTTTTCCAATAATCGTTTTTCTTTTCCAACTCGTGAAGCAAAGCGTCTGCATCTTCCATGCGAACATTCGAGAACCACTTTGCAAAAACATCTTCAATTTTCTGCGAAAGCTGCTGAAGCCTCTCTTGCGATTTTTTCAGCGAATCTTCCGCGACATTTACATCGCTTTCAAGCTTCGCACGTTTTACGGAAGCCTGATTCACTTCTCCCTGCAAAGCGTCAGCATTTTCTTTTTTCTGTAAATAATTTGTTTTAAACGACTGTAATTCATCCAAAATCGAACGGATAGATTCTACCGTCGCAATTTTTTTCCACGGCACAAGTTTTTCGTTCAGAAGATTCAACGAAGATTGTTCGGATTCAGCCTCGCTTTGCTGTTTCTGAGTAAATTCACGAATTACGTCTTCGTAATTTTGCTGTTGCGTCGAGAAAGCATCTATCGTGCGTTGGATTTTTTCCATTTCACTGTTGATTTTACGCAACTTGGCAGCAAAATCGTTCAAACGGTCCGCACCATTTTCAATTTTCGCAGATTCCTTGCAAGAGACGTGTTCCAACGAACCGCAAACAGGGCAAGGCTCACCATCTTTCAAATTGCGACGCAGTTCCTCAACGACCACAGGAATATCTTCTTGAATAATCGATTCCTTGTCATTTTGAAGCGTTGCCAACTCGGCCAATGCATCTTCGCGTTCTTTTCGTGTATTTTCGAGCAGTTTCTTTTTGGATTCGATTTCGTTTTGCAAGCGAACCGATTCTTTATGATGGTTAGCGGCTTCAGTAGCATAGCCATTCATTTCAGGCAAAATGTTTACGAGACTCATATCGGCCTCATGTCCAGCCAAGTAATCTTGCAATCGCTGCAATTCCTGCTTTTGGCATTCACATGCATCATCAAATGCTTGCAAGGATTTTTTCAACGAAGCAAGTTTTTTCGATTCCGTCGAAACATTCGCATTTTCAGAATTCCATTCCGCGACTTGAGCCTTCAAAAGCGAAAGCACGCCGTCAATCGTTTCGTCTTTTTCATTATCTGTAATGTACTTTTCGACTTTTTCTAAAGCAAGCTCGCTTTCAGAAATACGCTTGTCCTTGTCATCGATATTGGACTGGACCGTTTCCATTTCCTTCACAATTTTCGAGACATCATCTTCCACGCCATTCAGTTGCAAACGGGAATTTCGAATATCGCCATCAAGAGCAGAAACTTGTTCCCAAACAGCTTCGTTCGCTGCATAATCCGCCTTGCATTTTTCAAAGGCAGTCTGCTTTTCGGCGTTTTCCTTTGCTGCACTTTCAAGATTCGATTCCGTTTCGGGGAGCTTCGCCTTGCTCGTTTCCAATTGCGATTTCATGCGGTCAAAATTATCGCGAACAGACTTGTATTCCGCATACGAAGTTTCCACTTCTTGAGCACGCAACGCACGTTCCAATTTTTCGCGGTTCGGCTCGAATTCCGCCTTTTCACGCTCGGCGTTTTCCCGTTGATTTTGTGCCGCTTGCAAATGCGATTCCAGGCTATGCAGATTTTCAAACCACGTGCAAATATAGAGGAACCGCTCCACGTCATCGTTCAATTTTTTCTTTTGCGTCGTTGCGTTATCAATATTCGTACGGAGTTCTGCAAGTTCTTCTTCGCCAAGCAAAGTCACGCCGTCCATTTTATTTTTAAGATTTTCGACATTCTTGTCTGCATCGGCATACAAATCATGAACCGCAACGGCTATTTTTCTATACACGATATCGCCCGTCAATTTTTCAAGAATGGCGGCACGTTCATTTTCTTTGCATTTCAAGAACTTGTTGAATTCACCTTGCGCAAGCATCATCGATTTGGTGAACTGGTCAAAATCAAGCCCTATCACGCGAGTCATCGTCGCTTCGATTTCGGACTGCTTTGAAAAAGATGCCTCCGTCGAACATGTTGTTTCATTGACCAATACCCATGTATATTTTTGGAGCTTATTCGTTTTCGGTGCACGATGTTGTTTCCAACAAGCCGAATAGACACTACCGCGACATTCAAAAGTCACCTTCGCATAACAGTTTTTTGTACCGTAAGTCATCGCTTCATTGGAATCGCCGACAATGGCATCCAAACGCGGTGTCATGCCGTAAAGTCCAAGGCATATCGCATCGAGGATAGACGTTTTTCCCGAACCCGTCGGCCCCGAAATGCAGAACATGCCGCTCTTTGCAAAATCAGGGCTTTCAAAGTCAATAGTCCACTCGCCAGCAAGGGAATTGATATTGCAAAATTCAATCTTTTTAATCTTCATAAAATCTCCCCTTAAGCGTTTTCGTGCGCCTTGTTGACGGCTTCGTTAAACAAACCAATAAACTTATCGTACAGCATTTTCACTTGTTCAGAATCTTCACTTTGTTCAGTATTCGACGCAATAAGCATTCTAAAGTAATCTTCTTTGGAGTATTGCTTCGTCGATTCCACGCCTTCGTCAAAACCCGAAACACCTTTCCGCATGACATCACGAGAAATGCGGTGGCGTTTGACCACAAAATGCTTGCCGGATTCTTCGGCTTCGAGAGCGTCGTTCAAGCTCACAAAATCGCCAGAGGTCAAAAGCAAATCGACATACGTTTCCATCGGACTTGCAAGCAGCTCTTTTTCAAGATTCCGCAATTTTTTTCGAAGCGTTTCCAAATCGCCCTTGAACTGTTCAAAACGCATCGCTTTCGGAACTTCAACTTTTTCTACAGTAGGCACCGCATTCGATAAAGCCTCAACGACAAGCACATTGCGTTTGCAATTCGCTTCGTCAAAGCCCATCACGAATGGCGAACCGGAATAACGTACTTTCGGATTTTTATCAACCATCGACGTGTAATGGATGTGCCCCAAAGCTACGTAATCCAACTCTTGCGGGAACGTCGAAACATCCACATTGCCAAGAGTCCCGATGACTTCGCGGACACCATCGTCTATGGATGTTTCGGGAGCTGCAATGTTTTCGCCTCCAGAAGTTGCAGTGACAGTTTCATGATTTCCGCTATTTTCTTCGCCTTCGCGACCCGAAAGATTGGAAGCGTACAAATGACCTGTCGCGATAATGGGGATATCGCGGTCGCCACGCAGTTCAACGGCTCGGCGGTACACGTCTGCATAAAGGCGTTTCAGCAAATCTTCGTCCGAAACGCAGTCTCCTGAGGCAGTATCAGAGCCATCCGCAGAACCCTCGCAAGACTTGCTCATTTCGTCACGCAACTTATAGAACTGCTCCAGCTCCAAGTTCCGCATGAACGGCACGGCACAGCAAATGCCAATCGCCTGACCTTCGGCATTTTTCAGCTCGAACACCAAATCATCGACATTACGGTTATTGATGGAACCCACCACCTTGATGTTCAACGCTTCAAGGATTTCGCTGGGGGCATCGAGAAGCGCCCCAGAATCGTGATTGCCGCCCACCACAACCACATTGCTGCATTTTGTCGCAAGGAGCGACGCCAAGAATTTATAATACTGCTTTTTTGCGGCATTCGACGGGTTTACCACATCGAAAACGTCGCCAGCTATAACAAGAGCTTCGGCCCCGGTAGCCCCGATTTCCGTTTTAAGCCATTCCAGAAACGCTCCAGTTTCACGTGTGCGGTCGATGTCGTGCATCATATTGCCAAGATGCCAGTCTGCGGTATGTATAAATTTCATTTAAAAGCCTTTGTGATTGTTTCAGCAATGTCTATTTACTTATCGTTTTAAATATAAAAAATGTAAATGACGAATTATGACAGAGAGAAAATAGTGGTTAGTAAGCAGTGGTTAGTGGTTAGGGAAAAGGATGACAACGTGAGAGGGAATTGTCATGCGTGACTTGTTTCGGCTTCGGTTTTTATCAAACTGACTACAAGACTTTACTGGATCCTGCTCCTTCGAACCTAATTCAACTAAGGCACTGAAGTGCCAAGTTTCATATATCACTACGTTCAGGATGACACACCCACAACAACTTTTGCTTCTCTCCTACCGCCTACTAACCACCAACCACTAACCACTTCCTACTGCTAATCCCCTAAAACCTAATACCTAAAACCTATAACCTTTCCCCTAATAACTATATTACAATTAATGGATTACGAATACAGTGTCATAGGTTCAGTTTTTTGCGATGCGGAAACACTCACCGCGTATTCCGCGATATCAAATTCTCTTTTTACATACAAAGACTATTCCTTTGCACTCCGTAAATTCGGCGACCGCCTAAGCGTAACCCTTTGCGACGAAAGCGACAACGGCCAGGAATATTGCAAAAAAATCCCCGAAGCCTACGTCGCCGAGGTTTGCAAGCAACTTTCCGAAAAATTCACCTGTACCGTCTCAATGCGCAAAGGCTACGAAGTCTATGGCAACGCAAACGTTTTCAACGGCGGCTCCGATTACGAAGTCATCGAAGAAAAATGGTACGACGTCGAATTCAATAACGGCGTTGAAAAAAGGTAAAAACCGCTAACGAAAAAATTTCGCGAGAGTCGCGCAAAGCACATCGACATCCACAGGCTTTGCCACATGCCCGTTCATGCCCGCTTCCATTGCCGCATGCTTGTCTTCTTCGAACGCGTTTGCCGTCATTGCGATAATCGGGACATTTGCAATTTCCTTGTTCTCCATCGCACGAATCCGGCGGGTCGCTTCGTAGCCGTCAATGCCAGGCATCTGGACATCCATCAAAATCAAGTCCAGCTTCGCCGAAGAATACCGCAGTTTTTCTACAGCAATCGTTCCTGATTCCATCGACACCACTTCAATTCCGAGGTCTTCCAGAATCTCAGTCGATATTTCACGGTTCAGTTCGTTGTCCTCGACAAGCATCACCCTTCTGCCCGTAAAGTCATACGATTTCGGTTGCTTTGACAGCATGGCTGCGTCAGATTCATTTTCAGCAGAACTCCCATAGAACTTGAGAAGTATGTGGTGTAAATCCGAAGGGAACAAAGGCTTCGCAAAGAACGATGTCACGCCAGCATCCAAAGCCTCCTTTTCGATTTCAATCCAATCGTAAGAAGTCAAAATGGCAATCGGCACATCTTGCCCGACTACCTTACGGACTTCACGCGTGAGCTGGATGCCGTTCATTTCGGGCATGTTCCAGTCAAAAACAAACAAATCATATTCATCGTGATTTGCCATCGCATTTGCTATATAAGGTATAGCCTCGGCCCCCGACAAGCACCAATCGGCACGCACCGCCTCTTCCTCGAACAAACTTGCTACCGATTTGCAAGCCTCTATTTTGTCGTCAACAATCAAAACACGCAAGCCCTTGGCCCTTGTCACAGTCGTATATTCAGCAGGCGTTGACAAAACTTCGAACTTGAACTGCAGAAGAACTTCAGTTCCCACATTTTCCAAGCTAGTAATCTTGATGGTTCCGCCCATCATATCGACAATGTTCTTCGTGATGGACATGCCAAGGCCCGTTCCCTGGATTCCGCTCACCGTCGAAGAATTCACGCGAGTAAACGGATCAAAAATTTGTCCGAGGAATTCTTTGCTCATGCCAATTCCGTTATCCTTTACCCGGAATTCATAAATGGCATCCCCCGCTTCCGCAGGCTTTTCGGCAATATTCATCAAGATGGAGCCGTTACGCAGCGTATATTTAACGGCATTGGAGACAACATTCAACAGCACTTGATTCAAGCGCAGCTTGTCGCACATAATCATTTCATCGTGAACATTCTCTAGCTCAATCAAAAGAGTTTGTTCGCGAGAGCGTACATCCGCAAGGACAAGACCTCTCAACGTATGGATGATATCCGAAAGATTTTCCGGGCGATTGCAAATGCTCATCTTGCCCGATTCAATGCGACTCATATCGAGCACATCATTGATAAGCGAAAGTAAATGCTCCGACGACTGCTTGATTTTAGAAAGGTAATCGGCAACCTGCTCTTTGTTATTGATGTGGTTTGCCGCAAGCCCCGTAAAGCCGATAATCGCATTCATCGGCGTACGAATATCGTGGCTCATGTTGTTGAGGAACGTCGTCTTGGCACGGCTTGCCGAATTCGCCATCTGGAGAGCTTTTTCCAAAGCGTCCTTGTCTTTCTTTTGCTTGCGCGTTTCCTCGTCAACGCTGTGGAAACCGGCAACAATTTGCACAGGGTCAGTCGCCGTCAAAATAAACTTAATTTGCCAGTACTCAATATGTCCAAAAACATCCGCCCTGAAGTTTACGTAATACGCATTCTTAATTTTTAAATTTTCGTGAACAACATCGGTACGAGTCCGTTTGAAGAAATTCTCTCTATCTTCTTCATAGACAAACTTATTCATAATCGCGTCTAGGCGTTCCGTAAAACCATGAATTTGCGACCAATTCGGGAACATGCGCATGAACACGTCCGTGCAACGATAAACATTTTCACGCATCGAAACCGCATCGACATAGCAAACCAAATCGAAATCTTCGGCAAGGCCCTGAATCACCGCCTGCTGTTGCAATTCCTTGCGGAGTGCGTTATCCTTATCGGCAAAACCCAGAGCGACAAATTTCGGCTTGTCGGAATCGCCCACCTTCACGAACTTCATTTCGCAATAGCGGTTGAGGAAGTTCACGTACATGGTGTTGAAACTCTTGCGGGTCGAAAGCTGCTCGCGGATATTCTTGATGGACCCCGCCTTGAGCATGCGATTTTTGTAAATGCCGCTGACAAACTTATCGACATATACAGAATACGCTACAGAATACTTGATATTGCGTTTGAACGTTTCGCCAAACGAATTCGCCGTTGTCCTATTCATGGAATAAGACGTAATTTCTTCGGTATCGAGGTTGATGTAATACACCGACGTGTATTCCGCAGAAAGAGCTTCAATAATCGAAAGATTGCGTTCCAGTTCTTGTTTCTGTTCAGCAATCTTTTGGTTCAGCTGCATTCGCTCGGAACGGGCCTTGTCAACAGCAACAACAGTCATGATGACTAGGGTTGCAACACCATCTCGACGTTCCGCGACCTGCATCATAAAGCTAAGCCATGGCGTTTTGAACGAAGAAACTTTAAATACAAATTCCCTACGGTCTTCGTTAGACAGCAGCTTTTGTATGTACTCCGGGTTCGAAAGGCGAATCCATTCATCCTTGTATTCGGAATCGACAAGTGTTGCCATTTTGAGAGCGCGGTACGAACAGCTGTAACGCTCTACGTCGCTGTTGAAACGCAGCGATTGCGACGGTACAATTTCTCGGACGGAATCATTCGACAAATCGCAAAGCAAAACAGAGTCATATTCCGCCATGATTTTTTCATGCACGAAACGCGTCCCCACCTCTTCGTCACGATTTGCAAAAGCAACAACAATTGCAGTCGGTTCTTCGTTTTCGTCGTCAACCTTCACATACTTCATTTCGCTGTAACACAACTTGCCCGTAACTTTCGAACGAAAAAGCGTCACAGATGTTTTGTTGTTCCTAAGCACAGTCTTGATATTCTCAGGACTGCCCACTTTAAGCATTTTAGGCTTGTCCGCATCATAGACCATGTCATTTACAAACTTGAGGTACGCCTCCCAATATGAAGTCTTTTCGCTCACCATTGCATCGTAATAATGCCGAACCTGAGGATTCATGGTATAAGGAATCGCATCCAATGTCAAAAGATTAACGTACATGACCGACGAATATTCAGACGCGAGCACATCAATAATCGAAAGGTTACGTTCCAATTCCTTTGTCTGAATCGCTAGTTTTTCGCTCATGCTGAGTCTTTCGGACTGGTCTCTATCCACCAAAGAACACGTCAACACAAGTGTCACAGGGACTCCATCGACCCTATCTAAAACTCGAAATACATTACGACACCAAAAACATGAATTGTCAGGACCAATATTTTTGCAAATAAATTCGTATTTATCTTCTTTTGCAAAGAAGCTCTTCAATTGTTCAATATCTCGAAATCTTTCCCACAGATACCGATGATCTTGATGAACATAAGTTATCGCCTTTTCAAGTCCTTCATTGAATTCAAAAACGTCCTTATTGTCTTCTACATAGAATGGTGCACGGCGAATAACATGAATGATTTTCTCTTCTAGATTGATAAGGTAAATACTTACAAACTCATCGCGAACTTTTTCGTTGATTTTTTTATTGATGACATCTTCGTTCTTGTTGATAAATCCGACCAAAAATTCATCATCATCGCCGATATCGAACCGCATCACGCGAGCCTCGAACCAACGAGCATACCCAAGCGCAATATCACGGAATAAAATGCGAAAACTGTTCACGTGCTTTAGGTGTTCAACAACGTTATCTACATTAAGACCTTCAAGCATTTTCAAACGATCCGCCGGATAGATCATTTCCCTAGCCACAAATCCACGTGAACGTACAAGCGGGCCTTCCGCAGGAAAAACACCCTTGAGCGATTCCTTGCAGTAAAGCGTCCTAAACGTATTCTTCGTCGGATTGAACACAAACACCGATTCCACTTGCTCACCGAATTTCATAACAATGCTTTCGTTCAAGTGGCGATCGAGTTCGTACCGTTGCTTCAAGCGAATGTCACGATCGACATTGCGCAACCTCATGACAAAGCCCTTCAATCCTGCGGATTCGTCCCGGTCGGCAAAGAAGCCCATTTGAAAATAAACTTCCGCTCCTTTTATTTCGCAGCGGAACGGCACAATGTATTGCGGATTTTTTTCAAAATTTTGAAGAATAGTTTCGCGACGAGTACTTTTAGTGAAAAATTCTCGATCTTCGGCACAAACAAAATTCTTGCAGATAAGATTTAAACGCTTTTCGAGGTTACGCTCTTCGCGAAGCGCCGGTACACTCGTTACCAGAAATTGACTCGTATGAAAAATTTCAACATCATCCTCGTCGGACTTTTTCGTCAAATCTACATAGCAAACACAATCAAATTCATCAGCGATGGATTCGATAATTGCATTGCTCTTTTCTATCCAAGATTGTTGGTTCGCCTTTTTACTTATCATTCTAGCCCCGTCCTATCTAAATATATGAAAATACGCCAAAATGCAACATTCTTTCCAAAAAACATGCGATAAACGTCACCAAAAAAAGCGATTCCATTGTTCACACGGTCGTTTTTCTGTGTATATTTAAATAAGAAAAAAGTAAAAAAGGATAACGAATGGCAACAATCAAAGAACTCAAGGCAAGCAACGCCCCCCGTTTTAAAGTACCGGGCAAAGAAGCAATCTACGATGCATTCGACCAATTCCTCGCTGAGAATTTCCTCGGCGAAACCGTCGAAGCAATCCCAGCCGCCCCCACTAACGGCACCGAATTTGCGCCGCAAGCAACCGCACTTTACGAAATTGCGAACACGTCCAAAGGCAACGCAGGCCTCTGGAAAGCAGGTACGGGAACCTCGTCCAAAAACTGGGATCTGAGCTTTTTGCAAGGCATTTTGAACCAGTTCTCCACGCTCCCGGCTGCAACTCGCGGAAAGACGATTTCTGAAATCAAGGAACAGCTCGAAGACTTCGCCTCCAAGAAGTTCGCGAAGAACCCGGCAAACGCGCGCAACGGACTCTTGCACCTCTGCAACCCGGACATTTACGCCCCCATTTATTCATTTGCAGACAAGCTTGCAATTTGCAAAGAACATTCGCGTCTGCTCGAAGACTTCAAGCTTTCGAACCGCTGGGATAGCGGGCTTCTGAAACTCAAAGTTTTCCGCAAGGACGGCTATATCGCCATCCAAACCGACGAACAACTTTGCTGGATTTTCGACAAACTATCCGTCATGCACAAAATAGAAGACGAAGAATTCGAAGTGTTCATGAAGAACTACTTCACCGCCCCGAAAAAGAGCACAGCGAAGAAGAAGTAAGCATCCGCTTTGCCTGCCCGGATTAAGTGGCAATAAGGTCCCTGAGCTCGCCGAAGAGCCGAAGCGTCCGGGGCCAGCATACAGGCAATTCGCTTCGTCTCCCGGCCTCGTCATCCTCGACCGTTAGGGAGGGGATCCAGTTATTTCTTGTGCTCGCGTTCGTCACTCTGAACAAAGTGATGGTAAGGTCCCTGAGCTTGCCGAAGGGCCGAAGCGTCCGAGGCCGGCATACAGGCAATTCGCTTCGCCTCCCGGCCTCGTCATTCTCGACCGAAGGGAGGGAATCCAGTTACATTTCACATTTCTCATCGCCCACACTTCCGTGGGCGAATTTTTTATTCCCTAAAAAATAAACACCTATTTTAGAAATGGCTAAAGCGAAATGGCGGTTGCTAACCGCCATTTTGCATATCTACCCCACTAAAAAAAGGAGGGTGCCGCCGAATCTCGTAAACCGGACATGTACCCAGCAAGCACCCATCAAGTACCCTGCAAGTACCCGACAAGTTAAAACCGATTAAATTTTCAGAATCTCTATTTTACCCCATTCGCTCTCGTCATCCTGAACAAAGTGATGATAAGGTCCCTAAGCTTGCCGAAGGGCCGAAGCGTCCGAGGCCGGCATACAGGCAATTCGCTTCGCCTCTCGCTCTCGTCATCCTGGAGCCGAAGGCGATAGGATCCAGTTATTTCTTGCTCTCGCGTTCGTCGCCCTGAACAAAGTGATATATGAAACTTGGCACTTTAATGCCCTAGTTGAATTAGGTTCGAAGGAGCAGTGTCCAGTTACATTTAACATATAATGTCGCCCACATTTCCGTGGGCGTTTTTTTGTACCCTAAAACACACTCCATCCCTACAAGTTCAAAATTAGTCTATATTTCAAAGGGATACAAACAAGGATTTTTTATGGACAATTCTCATAGCCAGATGGTGTCTTTAATCTGGAATATTGCCGATGACGTGCTTCGTGATATCTTTTTGCGTGGACAGTATCGTGATGTGATTTTACCGATGGTCATTCTCCGCCGTTTGGATGCTCTCTTGGAACCGACCAAGGACGAAGTCGAGCAAGAAATCAAGGACACGGGCCTTGAAAACCTGGATGAAGGCGTGCTGAAAGACATTACCGGTCTTTCTTACTTTAACACCAGCAAGTGGACGCTAAATCGCCTTAAGTCCCAGGCGGCCGACAACAACGATATCCTTTACGATAATTTTGTCGAATACTTGAATGGCTACAGCGACAACGTTCGCGATGTGCTCAAAAATTTTGAGTATTACAGCAAGGCGCGGAAACTGGCCGACAACGACAGATTGCTCTCCATCATTGAACGCATAACCGATGCCCGAATCAACTTGACTGACAAGGAAACAACGGATCCCGACGGCCTTACGTTGCCTGCATTGACCAATGTCGGCATGGGTACAGTTTTCGAAGAACTTCTCCGCAAGTTCAACGAAGAAAATAATGAAGAAGCGGGAGAACACTTTACTCCCCGTGATGCGATTTCCCTCTTGGCGCACCTTGTTTTTGAACCGGTAAAATCCAACCTGCCCAAAATCATCAGCCTTTTTGACCCCGCTTGCGGTTCGGGCGGCATGTTGACGGAATGCCGAGAATACCTCCATAGCATCGGCGTAAAGGATGCTGCAATCCAGTTTGCTGGAACCGAGACCAGTGCGGAAACCTATGCCATTTGCAAGTCGGACTTGATTATCAAAGGCGTGGACCCGAGCGGCATTTGCCACGGCAACACGATTACCGAAGACAACTTTGCGGGCAAATCCTTTGGCTATATGCTTGCCAATCCGCCCTACGGAAAATCCTGGAAAGAAGACAAGAAGAAGATTTATCACGAAAAGGAATTGCTCGACCATAGATTTGAACTGTCGCTTTCGAACTTTACCGGGGTGCAGGAAATGCTGGATTGCACCCCAAGAACATCGGATGGTCAGTTGCTCTTTATCTTGGAAGAAATTGACAAGATGAAACCTCTCGAATTCCAACCGCAGGGAAGCCGCATTGCCTCAATTCATAACGGTTCCGCACTCTTTACGGGTGATGCGGGCAGTGGCGAAAGTAACATTCGGCGCTATCTCATAGAGAACGATTTGGTTGATTGCATAATTCAGTTGCCGAACAACATTTTCTATAATACGGGTATTTCCACCTATGTGTGGATTTTGACGAATAAAAAGTCGAATAAGCGCGAGGGAAAAATTCAGCTTATCGATGCATCGCAAGCATTTGAAAAACTCCGCAAGAATCTCGGTTCTCGAAATTGTACGATTACACCCAAATATCGTGACCTTATTCTGAAGGTGTATAAGAATTTTGAAGAAACGGATTCCGACGATTCCAAAGTTGTCTCAAAGATTTTCGACGGCGACGATTTCCGTTATTACAACGTGACCATAGAACGCCCCCTGAGACTTCGTAGCCAATTCAGCCAAATCAAGATAGACGAAATGCTCTACGACAAGGGCGAATTGGAAATCTCGAAATGGCTGTACCAGACCTACGGCAAACGGGTTTTTGAAGGGCTTGAATCGGAAATCCCGGCCATCAAGGAATACCTTGCCGAAAACGAAATCAAGATGACGGACAAGAAAATCGCAAACCTTGTGGCTTCGAAAAAGTGGGAAGAACGCAAGGTGATGATGGATGCCGCCAAGAAGTTGATGAAGGAAATAGGCACGGACATCTATATGGATTTCAACAAGTTCTTTGACACCGTTTCAGATGCGGCCAAGAAATTGAAACTTGACGTGAAGACCAATGTGCTTAACGCGATTGCCCGCACGATGTCTGAAAGCGACCCGAAGGCGGCCCCGGTCATCAAGAAAGAGCATAAGGCGAATAGTAAAGATATCGAGGCCCTGAAAGACTTGTATGGAGTCGATGATTCTAAACTTGCCGATTATGGCTATATGCCGGCCGGCAAAAAGGGCTTTGTGGAATACGAAACGGACAGTGAATTGCGCGACACCGAGAAAATCCCCGTGAAGGACGACATATACGGTTATTTTATGCGAGAAGTTCGCCCCTATGTGGATGATGCATGGATTAACCTGCCCCCGACAAAGATTGGCTGCGAAATTTCTTTCAACAAGTATTTCTATAAACCGACACCATTGCGTTCCCTCAAAGAGAACGAGAAGGATATCCTTGAATTGGACAAGCAGAGTCAGGGATTTATCAGGTCTCTTTTTTAAGTAGGTGTAACGGCTATGCAGAAATACAGTAAGTATAAGGATAGTGGCGTCAAATGGCTTGGGGAGATTCCAAGTCATTGGGAAGTGTTGGCAATTAAGCATATTTTAAAACTGAAGAAGAATGTTGTTGGCAAACAATCGTCTCAATTTGATTTACTTTCGCTAACATTAAAAGGCGTTGTAAAAAGAGATATGGAAAATCCAGAAGGAAAATTTCCTGCTTCTTTTGATGCCTACCAGATTGTTGAACCGAATGATTTTGTTTTTTGCAATTTTGACAACGAAGAAACACCAAGAGCAGTCGGTCTTTCGCCATATGAGGGGATGATTACCGGAGCCTATGATGTCTTGTTTCGAAAAAATCCAAAGCTAACAGATAAATTTTTAATCTATTATTTTCTGTATATTGATGACGCCAAAAGGTTCAAACCTCTCTACAAAGGCTTAAGAAAAACGGTTCCGTTTGATTCTTTTATGTCTTATAAAATTCCTATTCCTTCTTTGCAAGAACAGGATGCAATTGTATCATATCTAGATTCCGTTACATCAAAGATTGATGAAGCGATTGCCCAGCAGCAGAAAATGATTGACTTGCTGAACGAACGCAAACAAATCATCATCAACGATGCCGTCACCAAAGGCCTTGACCCCAAAGCCAAAATGAAAGACAGCGGCATCGATTGGATTGGCCAAATCCCCGAACATTGGAATATGTGTAAATTGGGAGCATTGGGAACTACCATAAATGGGATTAGTCATGATTCAACTTATTTTGGTAGCGGTTTTCCATTTGTTAGTTACTCAGATGTTTATAAAAATTACGCATTGCCTGCTGAGGTGAATGGCTTGGCTCAATCATCCATGTCGGAAAGGAATGTTTTTTCTGTATGTGAAGGGGATGTTTTTTTTACAAGAACTTCAGAAACTGCAGAAGAAATAGGTTTTACAAGTACATGCTTAAAAACCATTCCGAATGCTGTTTTTGCAGGCTTTTTAATACGGTTTAGACCTAAAGTTGGCTATCTCGACAAAAATTTTTCAAAGTATTATTTTCGTGCTCCGATTCATCGTTCTTATTTTGTGAAAGAAATGAATCTTGTTATTAGAGCCTCGCTTAGTCAACAGCTTTTAAAAGGATTAATCGTTTTACTTCCTCCTATAAAAGAGCAGGTTGAGATTGCGTCATATTTGGATAAAAGGGTTTGCGAAATTGATAATTTGATAATAAATTATAAAAAACAAATTTCTCTTCTTCAAGAACGCAAACAAATCATCATCAACGACGTTGTAACCGGAAAGGTGAAGGTGGTATAAAAATGGATACATTTGATTTATCAAAAAAATGTAATGAAATTAAGCAGGTGGCTGTCAGTGAATTGCTTGATGGTAGATTCTTTTTTATCCCTTCATATCAAAGAGGGTATAGATGGACGAAAACACAGGTGTATGACTTGTGCAACGACCTGTTGGAATTTGCACTTAAGCCAAATAAAGATTCTAGGACGTTTTATAGCTTGCAACCGCTTATTGTGAGAAAAGTAAGAAAATACATTGCCGGTGAAGAACGAGATGCGTACGAGGTAATTGATGGTCAGCAAAGATTAACGACGATTTATGTACTGTATAAGTTTATTATGCATTACAAAAAATACGAATCCTATAAGGAACTAAAGCAGAAAGAAGGCGTAGAATTATATCATCTTTTCTATGAAACTCGGCCAAATGATTTCGAAATCATTGAAAACATTGGTTTTAAATCAATATTGTGGTCCGATATCCGTGATATTGACATTGCTCATATCGTTAATGCTTATCATTACATCTCGCAATGGCTAGATAATGGCAAAGAAGAAGATCCAAATTGTGCCGAAAATACTTTTACCTTGTGCTCGTCTGAGAGATATAAGGCAAATGCCGTCATCGATGCTATTTTTAACCTTTTGAATAACAACCAAAATACGACAAATCGAGAAGGCAACGCTCAGTTTATTTGGTACGAGATAGATGCAGAAAAAGATGCCATTCAAGAATTTTTGAATGAAAATAAAGGTAAGATAAAACTTACTGATACGGAAAAAATTCGAGCACTGTTCATGCAAAGAAAAAATTCCGATGCTAAGTACGATTCGATGCAACTTAGCATTGCGAAAGATTGGGAATTGATTGAAAATACGCTTCATCGCAATGATTTTTGGTCTTTCATCAGTAACGATACAAAGAAAGAGGATGGAAGAATCGATGTAATATTTGAATATCTTTATCGCAGAGACTGTAAAGATGAATGCTATTCTGGAGATGATTATTTATTTCGCTATTACTACAATTTGTTCAATAAGAAATCCGCGGACAATTCGATAATAATTAGCGAATGGAATAAAGTGATGGATGCGTTCAGGATGCTTCAAAATTGGTATCGTAATCCACGCATTTACAACCTTGTCGGTTTGCTTACTAAAGAGAACGGAGTTTCAAAAGAAGATTTATCAATAAATGCTATATCGGATATTTATGATTCGACGAATGTGTGCACGACAGAGCAATTTGTCGAAAGGCTAAAACAAAAAGTTTGCTCCGTTATTGTTGATAATATTCCTATATCAAAGAATGAAAATAAAAATCTTGAAATACAAGGTGATCACATAGAATTATATTTCGATAAGCCACAAGACAAAAAGAAAATTCCAGGCCTGCTGCGATTCTTAAATGTTAATTTACTTTGTAAACGAATCGAGGAATTACTGAAAATTGTTGACAAACCAGATGAAAAAAAGAAACGCTCGGATATGGGACGAAGTAATCGAGATGAGCAATGTGCTATATACAGATTTCCTTTTGAGGCATTAGACGTTTTTGGTTGGGACGTAGAACACATTGATTCTGCAACAACGAATGAATTAAAAAAGCCAGAAGAACAAGAAAAATGGATTGAAGAGGCCGAAAAGGCTCTTGGGAAGACCCTTACGGAGAATAAAGAATATTCTGAGTTGAAAGAAGTTTATGAAAAAGCAACAGATGACCGACAAGCCATTATTTCGCAAATGTTAAGCATAATATACGAGATTATTGGTGAAAATGACGATGAGTCTAGAAAAAATTGGATAGGCAACCTTACCTTGTTAGATAGTGGCACAAACCGGCAGTACAAAAATAAGATTTTTGCGATTAAGCGAGAAATAATTCGAGAGAGAATAAATGAGGGGGTTTTTGTGCCTATTTGCACGCAAAATGTATTTAATAAGATCTATGACTCGTGTTCTTCGAGTTATCTCAGATGGGATATCAATGATAAAAAAGCATATCATAATTTTATTCTTAACGAATTACGCCAATTTAAAGAAAATTACGGGAAGAAATAATAGAAAAGGGACTGTATTATGCAAACATCAGAACTTCATACGTTAGAAGATATATTGACGAAAGGAATAAAAGTTGGTGAACAGACCGTTCCAGTTTCTTGTGTGTTTATACCGAAGATACAAAGAGCGTATGCTCAGGGGCGAGAAACAGAGAGCGATGTAAGGACGGATTTTCTTGAATCGATATTTAATATCCTAACTTCTGCAGATGATGTGTCAATTGAACTGAGTTTTTTGTTTGGTTCCAAACAGCCTGTTGCAAAAAGATCTAGCGAGGGCTTTGAACTGCTTGATGGTCAGCAACGCACAACGACCTTGTTTTTGTTGTATTGGTACATGAGCATGAAAGAGTTGGGAAAAAATCCTGATTTCTTGTCAAGTTTTACCTACGAAACAAGAGATACTTCTGATCAATTCTTAAAGAAGATTACATCTTCAAGTTTTTTTGTCGATTTAGTGAATTACAAACCATCAAAAGCCATAAAAGAGAACAAATGGTTTACTGATGATTTCTATTGTGATCCGACTGTTTGTGCCATGTTGAATATGTTGGATTCTATTGATGAAAATTATAAGAATCGTGGCTGTCAAGATATATATAGTCGTTTAAGTAGATTGCGTTTTTATGTCCTGATGCTAGAAAAGTTTGATATGAACGATGAACTTTATATCAAGATGAACTCTCGTGGATTATCATTAGTGCCTTTTGAAAATTTTAAGGCATCAGTTGTAAAATTTATGAAGGCGAAAGAACGAAATGGATTGTATGGAACAGATGAGGTCAAGGCTGGCGTAAAACCTTTTTGGTTTGATTTTACAACAAAGATTGATGCCAAATGGATAGACTTATTTTGGAAAATGGAAAATAATTCTCAAGAAGAATGCCGGAACATTATTGAAATTGATGATAAGAAGATTGGTATTGGATACATGAACTTTTTTAGTAGATATCTATTTACCAAAGCAGCACTTCTTTACAATAAAGACAATGAGCAAAATAATGATTTATGCCTATTCTTTTCTAGTGACGATGGTGCTGAAAGTGTGCGAATGAGAGAAAAATTTTTTGGTTGGAATTATTATGAGCGAATATTTTTAGTTGAAGATTATCTAAGAACAATAGATAAAGTTTTGGATTGCTTTGATGAGAACTGGGATTATGTAAAGAAAACTGTTAACGACAATGATTCGTTTAATGTGTTTGAAAATGTTAAATTTGATATAAATCAAGATGCTGTGACATGGCCGCAGCGAGTAATCTTTGCAGCGGTAACAGAATTTATTGAGCGAATTCCTGATAGCAAAACACTAAAGGATGCCTCTATTCAAGATAATTTCAAAAGGATGTTGCGTGTTGTTTACAACATTGTAGAAAATACACCTATTGAAAGTATTGAACCTGCAATTAGCGTTATAAAGGCTTGTACTGAAATTATCGGAGCTTCTGGGGCTATTGATGGTAATTTCTATAAGTCTCTCGCGACGGAAACTTTTACAAGCCGAAATCAGCAGCTTTCTGAAGAAATTGAAAAAGCGAAAGAGATGTTTTCTGAAAACGGATTATTTGATAAAACATGGGAAGACGCTTTTATTGTGGCCGAACACCATCCTTTTTTTAGGGGGTCAGTATTATTCTTCTTTACACCTGGTATTGGGGATAGCAGCGCATTTTGCGAAAGGTACAATGTTGTAAAAGAAATGTTTGATAAAAATGGAGTTTGCGAGGAATATCGAAAAGATCATGTTTTAATTCGTGCGATTATTGGCACGATAAATTATTGGGAAAATGGATTAAAAAATCGATATATTACAGAAAATTCAGAGAGGGAAAAACATCTCAAAATACTGTTAACGAATTATAAGGAAGTTCAATCAATGGTATGCAAGTATTTTGAAGGTGGCGCTCTGGAACCTTTTGTAGAGTACTGTAAGAAAATAATTGATAATGCGACACCTCGTGATGGGGAAAAAGAAGGTTTCTGCTTGCTTTTCAAACGACTTGTGAATGATGCGAATGCTTCCGCTTTGCTTGATTGGGTGCATAAAAATGAATCGGCAAAAAAGCATTTTTGTATTCAATATAATCGGGATTCGTATTTGATCAACATTCCAAATGCATGGTACGATAGGATAATCCTTGACACAGAAAGACATTTGATTATTCCAGATTTGGTTGCAAAATATAATATGCAATATGATGGTAAAAATCAACCAGAGATGATAAAAGGAAATGTTCATGATACATTTGGTTGGGAAATCCCGATTAGCAAAAACGTTGGGAACTATAGATTGCATATGGTTTTTGGCGCAGACAAACAGATAAATTTTTTTATTAGCGGTCCTGATTTACCAAAGGTTGAGCAAATGTTTGCGAACAGTTCCAATGATGGTAATAAAGTGAAAATCTTAAAAATGCCCTATCAGTTCTTTAAGGATATAGATGAAATCAAGACGAATATAGACGATGTTATTGCTAAACTAGGTGAATTGTAATATTTAGAAACTAAATTTATCATTATGGGAAAAGACGTTTATACAGACTTTGACGAATATATCAAGCAGGGGGAGCCGGATAAAAAAGAGAAGGCTTCTATCTGGCGAACCGCTATCGGCTTGCAGGCTGTTGACGGTCTTAAAACGTCTGATTATTTGAAAGAAACTGCTTGCAAGCATATTGAAGGCAAAATCGATATTGACGAAGCGTGTAAGCTTATTCAGTCGTATTATCAGTCAAAATCGCATCGTGAACCGGATGATGATGAAAAACAAGAGGCCGACAAGGTCTCAGCAAACATTACCAAGATACTTTCTGCCGATACTTTAAATTTCAGCACGCAGGGTTTGATTTCGTTACACCGGAGAATTTTCGAAAAGGTATTCAAATACGCCGGGAAAATCCGCGCCTATAACATCACCAAAAAAGAATGGGTGCTAAAAGGTGATACAGTGCGTTACCTAAATTGGGAAGATTTGAACCGGGCTTTGGATTTTGATATTGAACAAGAAAAGAATTTCAGTTATAAAGGGTTGTCATCGGATGAACTAATCGCTCATGTGACGAAGTTTGTGTCGGGTATTTGGCAGATACACGCTTTTAGCGAAGGCAATACTCGCACAACGGCTGTCTTTACCATTTTGTATTTGCGTTCACTCGGCTTTAAAGTCGATAACGATATGTTTGCCGAACATTCCTGGTATTTTCGCAATGCATTGGTCCGGGCGAATTACAAGAATGCCATAGAAGGGGTCGATTACAGTCCGGTTTATCTTGAACGATTCTTCCGTAATTTGTTGCTGGGCGACAAGTGGGATTTGCGAAATCGTTATCTGCATATTCAACCGTCAAAGGAGTGGCAAATTCAGCCGAATTTAGCCAACCCGATAAGCACCCGAACAAGTACCCGAACAAGTACCCGAACAAGTACCGAACAAGCTCAGGATTTACTGCATTCGAAAAATCCTTTGGTCATTGACTTGGTAAAAGTTATTGGCAATGAAGAGTTTTCTATCTCCAAATTGATGGAGAAGATAGGATTAAAGCATAGACCGAATTTTATAGAATATCATCTCAATCCAGCTATTGCAGAAGGTTATGTTTGTATGCTTTACCCCAATTCGCCCAAGCATCCTCGCCAGAAATACCTATTGACGGCGAAAGGGATTGCGGTCTATCAAGAGTTAACGAAACACTAAACGAGATTAGAATTATGGAAACGAGCAAGACCGACGAACAGGCGTTTGAAGCCCTTATCGAAAAAGCTCTCGTGGGTAGCACCCGCGAAGAACGCGAAGCCGCAAACCTTACCGATATAGACGCGCAGGCCCCTGCCGCTGAACAGTATTATTGGGGAAGGCCTTCTGATTTCGATAAGGTCCTTGCCTTTGATATGCGACGCCTTTGGTCTTTTCTTGAAACGACTCAGGGTGATGTTATTGCGGAATATAAGGGCGGTGATCCTAAAACGGAAATTCCGAAGCAGGTTTCCAAGTTCATCAAGAACTTTGGCGTGATAGACGCCTTGAGGAAAGGCGTTGATGTGGATAATATCCATGTCACGTTGTTCTATCCTAAACCGTCTCCGTCGGATAGTGCCATTTCGTGGGAAAAATATGCCCAGAACCAGTTCTCGGTTACAAGACAGCAGACTTTTTCTGTTTCTAAACCAGGGCTAGAAATCGACATGGCCCTGTATGTGAACGGCGTTCCGTTGTTCACGTTTGAACTTAAAGATCCGTGGACGCATCAGACTGCGAGATACGATGGTCAAAAACAATATAAGGAAGATCGTGACCCAAAGGAAACATTGCTCAATTTTGGGCGTTGCCTGGCTCATTTTACGTTAGACAAGGAAGAGATTTTCTTTACCACCCATTTAGATTCAAACAGAACCTTCTTTATGCCTTTCAATAAAGGCTTGCCTGGTGGTCTAGGTGCCGGGAATCCGGTCAATACGGAAGGTGGCTACAAGACCTCGTATCTATGGGAAAAGATTTTGCAGAAGGATGTCGTTGCCGACATCATCATGAACTATGTCTTGTTTGATTACGGCGAAGCAAAAAACCAGAAGAAAGTTCCGCATACGATGCGGTATGCGAAAAAATTAATCTTCCCTCGATACCATCAATTAGACGTTGTTCAGAAATTAGTTGAAGATGTCTCGCGAATCGGCGTTGGCAAAACTTATCTGATAGAGCATTCTGCGGGCTCGGGCAAGTCCAATTCTTTGACTTGGCTTGCATATAAGCTGATTAAGACGTGCCCTGCGACAATGGATGCGGTTCGGGCAAAGAGTTTGACGGAATCGCTTTATAGTTCTGTGATTGTGGTGACTGACCGCCGCATATTGGATAAGCAGATTACGGACAATGTCAAGGCGTTTGGTCAAAGTGCCGGTATTTTTGCCCATGCGGATTCTTCGTCAGATTTGAAGGATGCCATTGAAGCTGGCAAACGCATAATCATTACGACCATTCAAAAATTCCCGTTTATTTGCAATGCGATAAGCGATGTAAGCGACCGAAATTTCGCCATTATCATAGATGAGGCGCATAGTTCGCAGTCCGGCATTGCCGCAGATAAGATGAACGCCACCGTGCAGAAAGATGCAGATATGGATGGCGGCGACACTGATGCCTTGTTGGAAAAGTTGATGAGTGACCGCAAGATGAGCACCAATTGCTCTTACTTTGCATTTACGGCGACTCCCAAGAAAGAAACTCTGGAAAGATTTGGGACTAAAGATTCTGAAGGTAAATACCATCCGTTCCATTTGTATAGTATGAAACAGGCGATTGAGGAAGGCTTTATTCTCGATGTCCTGACGAATTATACAACGTATAAGAGCTATTATGAACTGATCAAGGCTACGGACAAGAATCCCGAATATAACAAGGACAAGGCGCAGAAGAAATTACGGCAGGCCGTTGAACGCGACCGCAAAACAATTGATGCGAAAGCCGATGTGATGTTGACTCATTTTGATGCCAAGATATTCCGTAGCCGTAAATTAAAAGGCCAGGCGAAGGCGATGGTTGTCACAAAGGATATTGAATGTGCTATTCAATACTACAATGCTCTTAACGCCTTGATTGAAGAGTTAAAACTGCCATTTAAAATTCTGATAGCTTTTTCGGGAACGAAAACTATAGATGAAAAGGAATTTACGGAAGCCGAAATGAACGGCTTTCCGGATTCCCAGACTTCCGAAAAATTTGAGAGCGATGATTACCGCATATTGGTCGTGGCGAATAAGTATTTGACCGGTTTTGACCAGCCGAAGCTTTGTGCCATGTATGTAGATAAGCCTTTGGATGGAGTCCTTGCGGTGCAGGCGTTGTCCCGCTTGAACCGCGCTGCCCCTGAACTTGGTAAATTGAGCGAAGACTTGTTCGTGCTTGATTTTTACAACAGCAAGGATGGCATTAAGGAGGCTTTTGACCCCTTCTATACGGCAACGACGCTTTCTGAAGCGACAGACGTAAACATTCTACATGAATTGAGAATGACGCTTCTTGGTTTTGGAGTGTTTGAACAGGAAGATGTCGATAATTTCATTGATTTGTATATCCATGGAAGTGAGGCCGACCAGTGGGCGCCCATTTTGGATGTTGTCGCGAACCGCTTTAACAATGAAATAGAATGGTCCGAAAACGGAAAAGCAGATTTCAAGATGAAATGCAAGCAGTTTGTCCGTGTCTATTCTAAAGTTGCGGCAATTATGGCGTTTGAAGTCGCCGAATGGGAAAAGTTATTCTGGTTCCTTCGCTATCTAATTCCCGGCTTGCATGTGACATCAAAGGATGACGATGGCATAAAGGATTTGTTGGATTCCGTAGATTTGAATACCTACGGATTGCGTAGAATCGCTTTGAATGAAAAGATTGTGTTGGATGCTGGTGAGGCTATTATTGAGCCGAACAAGCCTGTTATGGTCAATGCAGGAGACGATAAGAATGACCCGAAAGCGGCTCTGGATGAAATCTTGAAAGAGTTCAATGAACGTTGGTTCCATGGATGGCAAGCTACACCTGATGATCAAAAGACAAAGCTTGTAAGTATTGCAAGGGCAGTCAAGAATAATGAACAGTATCGTGAATTTGTCGTCGGCAATCCTGACCCGCAGACATCTAGTGACAAGATGAACGAAATCCTGGATTCCGTTGTTCGCCAACAGCGCAAAAGCGACAATTCGCTATATAAAAGCTATTTGCAAGATGAATCTTTCAGGGCAGATTTTAGGAATTTGATTATAAGAATGCTTGATAACTTGGACTATTTGCAGTAGAAAAAGCAAAGTCGAAAGTCGATTTAGTGGTTGGATAAGATGGAAATTGACAATGAATTTTGATAAAGCTTGCAATATCAAACGGTGCTTGGAAGGTGCATATCGAAAATTAAAAGGCTACTATTTCTATAACAAGAATTTTTATCCGATTCGTCCGAAAATAGTTGAGTTTGAATATGATACAGACAAAATGAATGAGACTTTTGCTTGTATGACTGACGCGTTATTGCATCCAAAAAAGAAATCATCAAAAGCGTATTTAGAATCACTGGTTAATAAGATTGATTTTTTTGTATTGCCAAAAAAATTTGAGGAAAAAGATACTAAAAAACAATCTGTTGACATGCCTGTATCTAATGCTAGCAATTGCGAAAAGAATCTGACAGAAGTAAATTTCTTTATTGACGCACCTATTGAAGTTTATATTTTAGATGTTTTTTGGTCTTTGTTTATTGCCAAGTATTATTATTCAAGTGATTTTCCTTTAAAATGCATATATGGAAATGCCGTAAGAAAAGATATTGTCTCCGAAGAGCTTGATTTTGAAAGTAATAGATTCTTCAAGATGTTTTATTTTCAGTATAATTCTTGGAGAAATGGGGCTTTTGATGCGATAAAAGAATCGTATGATAATGAAAAAGATACAATTCTTTTTTCGCTAGATTTAAAATCATATTTCTATTCGGTCAGATTTAAATTTTCTCAATTAGATTGTTTGACGGAAAAATGCGATGAAAAATTTATTTGTGTATTGAATAGTTTTTTTGAAGATGTTTTCTTAAAGTATAAACAGAAAATATGTTTACATAGAAAGGGAATAGAATCTTTTGGCGAATGTGAATACCCTCTGCCAATAGGTTTATTTTCATCAATGATTTTAGGTAATTTGTATCTTGCCAAATTTGATGAAATTGTACTTAATACAACGCCTGTTTATTATGGGCGATATGTTGATGATATGTTACTTGTTTATAAAAAGGAAACTTTTGAAAATGAGTGCAATGCAGATATTATCAAACGTGTTTTAATACAATCAAATTTGTTGCAGGAAACAGAAGATAATTATTGCTTATCGTTAATACCGACTTTAGCGGTTCAAAAAGAAAAAATAAAAATTGTATGTATCAAGCATAACGAACCGAGAGCTATAATTGATATTTATGATAAAACAATAAGAGTAAAGCCTAGTCAAACAGATCCTATTCCTGACTTTGATTTGAAATTAGAAGCGTTTGCTGAAAAAGTATATGATGTTGAAAATTTGTCGTCAAAAAATAAAATTAGGGATATTGGACAAATAGATATTAGTTCTTTTGAAGTAGGGCGTTTTTTCTCATCGTTATTATACAATTATTCACGAATGAATGCTTTCGGATCTAATGAACTTGCTAAGAATATTGATAAAAACATCTCTCAAATAGAGAGTTTTTTCTCAGGGAGCCAAAGTATAGAATACTTTTCCTATTGGGGTCGATATTTGAGTTTTCTTGTTATGGTTCAGAGAACTAAAGGAAGAAAGCGGTTAGACGATAAAGGAAACGCAAGAGCATTTTATAAGAAAATAAAAAATCAAATTAAAAGTATAAAATGCACTAATCTAAAGAAAGAATTGTATTCGTCAACAAAAGGGTTGTCTCAAAGAATTCGCTCAACATTACAATGTGTTTTGGATGTTGGCTTATATATGAGTTTATCTCTAGACCATGATGCATGTAAGAAAAATTTTCCCAAATCTTGTGTATATGTCAAGAAATATATAGATGCAAATTATTTTGATGATTCATTAATTCCAATACCATTGTCAAATTATTTTGAATACCAAAATGATGTTTCTTTTTTGAAAATGACAATGAAACAACTTGGAAGCATTAGTAGTGATTTAGAAAAATCAAAAAAACTCAAGTGGTCTCCGCATTTTATTTATTATGAAGAAGTAATGCTTCTTGTTTTCTACCAGCGACATATTAAAAGGAAAACGCAAGATAAATTTTCGTATGTATCAGAATTTGTCTCTAATTTGTATAGAAAAGTAAATTTTATAGATAATGTCGCACCTGTTATTGGAATAGAAGACAAATCTAGTATAGCAGGGTATGAGTTAAAAGAGATTCTTGTGCCTTCAAAAGGTCTTTTTGACAACAGGGTTGATATTGGTGTTGCTAGTGTAAAATACGATATTGATAAGACTAAACCAACAGATAGATGGAAACCATTGACATATGAAGCGAAACAATCTTTTAATAATGTGTTAAAGGGAATGTTCCAATACTGCATCAAGCATGATACAAAGATTTTAGTAATGCCTGAGCTGTATGTTCCTATTTATTGGATAAAAGATCTCATCATGTTTTCAAAGAGAACTAATATTGCTGTGATTGCTGGATTGCAATATGTAGAAGGAAAAGATAATTTCATACACAATTATCTTTTGAATATATTCCCATTAAATATGCCAATGAATCTTTATGGAAAAGAATGTATGGCTTACATTCGCGAAAAAAATGATTATTCACCAATAGAAAAGAGAGAATTATCTAAAATAGGAAAAATTTGCAAAGACCTTGAAAAACCAGAATATCAAATCTTTAAATGGCGAGGATTAAATATTTCTTCTCTTGTTTGTTTTGAATTGACAGATGTTTCTGCAAGGGCTTTGTTAAAGGGAATGTGTGATATCTTAGCTGTATCAGTATTTAATCCAGATACCACTTATTTTTCAAAAATAATTTCTTCCACCTCGCGTGATCTTCATTGTTTTATTGCTCAGTCAAATACTTCTATTTATGGCGATTCACGTATTACGGGACCATATGATAGAGACAGTAAAGATATCGTTCGTTTGAAGGGTGGTGATAACGATAATGTTATAATTGGTTCAATAAATTTGAGCAAATATCGTTATTTCCAATATGATTATTACGATAAATTGGATGAGGAAATTAAGGAAAATATGAAAAATTTCGCAGAGAAGAAAAAAGGAAAAAAAGAATATAAGAAAAAAGAAAAGCCGGATATCAAACCGTTTTCGGCTCGATTCGAAATTAAAAAGGATTAACTGGAGTTGGATATGAAGAAATTCATCTATTTATGGCTTGATGGTTATAATCGTTTAGATGACTATCATCAAGAAAAAGGGTATTTATTTGAAGATATCGGGCTCAATTTATCATCAGAATTTTTTGTATCGCATGAGAAAAAGAACGATGTTATAGAAGTACATGTTAAACGAAATAGTAAATATCAAGAAAACTTCTTTTCTGGAAATATTTCTGATGTAAAGGTCCTTGTCGGGAATAATGGAACTGGAAAATCTACAATAATTAATATTTTATTTGATATAATAGCGAATAACGGTTTTAAATGTAAGTCTTCAGAATCAATCTTCATTCTTTATGAAGAAGAAAAGGAAATATATTGTTATTCTGCTAAATGGGTGAGTGTTGATATTGTTGAATTACCGGATGGCTATTCTAAAGGAACAAAAAAAATCAGTTTTAAAAAGGATATCCCTATCTATTATAGTTCCGAATTTGATTGTTATAGTTATAACAATTATCTTTATAATTCTGATTTTTGCACATTTGATTTTGACAACTCCGATTATAGGAATATTTCAACGTCAGCCCTTTATTATAGAGATGAAACTACTGTATTGTTATCACAAATGAGTGAAAATGAATACGATAGTCGAAAGAGAAATAAACTTTCCTATCATCGAGAAATGGAACAAAATAGATTACTTGATTTGATATTAAATGCGGGAAAAAAGTTTTTTGATATAATACCAATTCCTCAAAAAATTGTATTATGTCCTATTCAAGAAAATATTGAATGCGGTATAGAAGTTTTAGCAAAAATTCTTGTTAAGGAACATTCTTCATGGACTTCTTTATATGACATTCTTCCTGATAGTTACTTTGGAGATATAACAAGAGATGAAGATGATGAAGAAGAAATGAAAGAGATTGTGGAAAAGTTTTTATATGATTGCCGCTCTTCTATATTAAATGATGTAGATAATTTACTTCGATTTGCAATAATGATGAATTGTATTCGTTCTTTTTCTAATGATAAAGAACTTGATTTAATATATGATATTAATTGGAAGTTGTTTAGATATGAACCTCAAAAGGTAATTCAACAGTTCTTTGATATAAATCCGTTTATTCCAATCGGCAAATTGGGAAAAAGAATTGAATCGATTATTAGATGTACCGAAAAATGCGATAAATATGATGGAAAAGTTTTTTTTGATTTATCATCAAATGGATTTGCTTTGCAGCAAGTAAAGAGCCTTTATAATTACATGCATACCGGAATTCCTGCTTTGCAATTTAAGTTTACAAGAGCTTTGAGCTCAGGAGAAAATGAATTTCTTCGTTTTTATTCACGTTTATATGATTGCATAAAAAAAGTTTCAAGAAATAATCTTTCTTTAGATTCTATATATCTTTTTGTTGACGAAGCTGATCTTTTTTTACATCCAGAATGGCAACGAAAATGGTTTGATACTTTTATATCTTTAATTGATGATATGAAAGAAAGACTAAAAAAGATTCCTAAAGATGGATGCAAAAATAAAGAAGAAAAGATTATAAATAGCGGAGAAAAAATAAAAATACAACTCATTGTCGCAACACATTCTCCATTTATGCTTACTGATTGTTTAAGTGAAAATGTCTTGAAATTGAGACGTGAGGATAATTTTGGTAAAGTTTTTGTAGATACCAGAGAGTCGAGCCCATTAGCTGGAAATATATTAGATATATTGCAAACGGGATTCTTTTTAAAAAGTTCAATGGGCGTGTTGACGGAAAATAAAATAAATGATTTGATTAATCATTTGAAAAGCAATTCTGTTAGAAAAGACGAATTACTTTTATTGGAAAATATTGGAGATCCCATCTTAAAGACTCTGTTAAAAAGAAAAAAGTAAAATCTTAGGAATATTATGATTAAAATAAACAAGGATACCCCTGAAGTTGAAAGTGCGTTAAAAACACATTGGGGATGGATCAAAAAGAATTTTAGAATTGGTGACGATCAACCCCCTAAAGATGCGAAAAAAGAGGTTAAATCCGCTTTTACCAGAGCGGTAAATAGGAAAAAGAGATTATACGAATTATTAGGATTTATATCAAAGGAACAAAAAGATGATAAAAAATATTTTGCAAATGACAAAGATTGTAAATTGAAGGAACTTATTTGTGTTGAACCTTCCGAATTAAGAAGCAAAAGGGATGATCCTATTTTTGCATCTTTAATTGTTGAGCAATCGGAGCAAGTAAAAGAATATAATGAAAAGAAAAAGATGTTAAAAAATGATCCCGATAATGATTCCTTACAAAAGGAAATAGCGGCTTTGAAAGCAAGCATAAGTGATGACTTAATGGATTACAAACAAAAAAGAGAAAAATCTGAGGAAATTCAACGATTGCTGGGATATGAGAAATTGTATTCTAAAAATTCTTTTTGGAATGCTTACGATTTTTGTAAAAGTTTGAAATTATCTGTATGTCCATATTGTAATCGGCAATATATTTTTACAGCTCAGAATAAAAATGGCAAGTGGGAATGTCGCCCTCAGTTAGATCATTTTTATGTAAAGTCTAAATATCCTTATCTATCTTGCTCGTTTTACAATTTGATACCATCTTGTCCTTTTTGCAATGAGGGGAAAAATGACAATGATAGCGATACTATCTATCCGTATCTTGAAGAATTTGGAAAAAATGCTGTTTTTAGGATGGACGCAGATGAAATTGAAATTTTAAAAAATGATCAGAAAAACTTTATTCCCAAAGCAAAATATACAGTATCTATCGAAAAGATATTTTCAAATAAAGAAATGGATGATGATTTAGTACAAAACCATAGTGTAGAAGATTATGAAAAACTTGTGAACAATTCGAATAGCGTTTTCCACTTAGAAACATTGTATAACGCGCATCAACTAGATCTAAAAAATCTGTTAGTAAAGTATGCTGCTATTTTGGGTGTTAACTTAGAAAAATACTCTGAGGTGTATTATGGGAAAAAGGATTCAACAGAAGAGGAAAAGAAGTCTTTAAAGAAGATCCTTTTAGGATTGCCCTTATTTTTTGATGACGGAGATGATTACCCACTCCGAAAATTTAAAGAGGATATAATTAATCAACTAGATAAAACTTGATTTTTTAATATTTACATTGCCAGGTAAAACGAGCGTAATCGACCTGTAAATTAATGATCTTCTGCATTACACATTTATTGATTCAAAATTAATTTTATAGGCAGTTTTATCTAGACTTGCCTGATACATTTCTGGCTTAATGCCGGATTCAATAATTTGCTTAATCCACAAATCTCTTTTATCTGGATTGAATTTCGCTCCAAAATAAACAGATTGGATTATTTCTTTAGGGAATTGCGTTAATCCTGGTTTATAGATCGCTCGCCATTCCTTTTCATATTCCCATTGTCTAAATTTAGTGAAATACCATTTGTCCACTATCATTTTTGTTTGCTTCACCAAATTAAACTCTTTAAGATATTCAACTCTAGGATAGTTTTCATCGTATCGTACAGCTTGTAACAAGCTATCAAAATCTGAGGATGCAATCTGTTTACACAAAATTTGTGGATCAACGCCGATTACAATTCCCTTGTGTGAATTTGCATAATGGCTCCACATAAGAATATCGTCATTTATTTCGCTAAAACACAGAACTCCTGTTTCTCTTTCAACGGATTCCTTTAATTGAATCATTTTTGGATCAAGATTTATTCGAATGTTTTTGCTCCATGTTTCGTCTTCGTGGCATTCTTCTTCAGTGAATTTTCCTTCAAAAGGGTCATTGAATTCGCTTATTAACGAAAAATGAAAGTACCTTGTCGTTAGAGTTCCGAGTGCGTAAGGCCATTCGGGCATGTATCTATATAAAGTTTTAGGAAGACTTGCCATATCGATATTGAAAATTCGAAATGCCTTTGCATCATATTTCATATTTCACTCTCATAAGGGATTCTTGGGAAAAAGTTTTTTTTTCACACACTATGGAATAAAATATAAAATGAAATTCACTTCATCTTTCCAGGGGAACAACAAGATGACTTTCTTACTTTTTCCCATTGACGATTTTCCCCGCCTTTCTGAAAGCTCTAGCAATCTTGAAGTGGTTGGTTTCCTGGTAGATAGGGTCCTTTTGTCCACCGAGGCTGATGCTTCTCAGGTAAACGCTGCGCGGATTGTTGTTCGTTTGCAATCCGGAAAGCCGTGTGTATCGATTTTCGGGGTTCGTTGTCGTGAAAATCAGGGATTCCTTCTTGATCATTTCCAAGGGGCGCAGATTGTGAGATGTGAATAGCAACTTGCCATTCGCTTTCTCCTCGATAATCTCGAGAATTTCTCCCAGCAGAAATTCGAAAACGCCCGCATCCAGTTCGTCAACGGCAAGGAATGTCGAGGGATTGTTATAAACCGAGATGAGCAGGCTAAGGATGGAGATAATCTTCTTGATGCCCTCGGATTCGAACAAGAGTGGGATGGCGGGATTGTCGT
>JAEEGJ010006305.1_pt1 | contig 35765 bp, 22 predicted proteins | sample 8958761 | NCBI WGS metagenome assembly JAEEGJ01 (sample SAMN16246546, study PRJNA631951) | gut metagenome | biome: gut microbiome; feature: rumen; material: RS-attached | host: Bos | place: Iran: Karaj | collected 2018-10
GCAATGAACGCCACACCGCTCTTATGGGCACGCTCGATGTTGTCGCCAAAGGGGAAGAAAGCATCCGAGCCGAGAGCGACCTTCGTGTTCTTGGCTATCCACTCCTTTTTCTCTGCCAGCGTCAGCACCTCGGGCTGTTCGGTGAAGAACTGCTGCCAGGCACCGTCACGCAGCACGTCGTCATGCTCGTCCTCAGAGATATACACGTCGATGGTGTTGTCGCGGTCTGCACGGCGGATACCCTCCTTGAAGGGCAATGCCATCACCTTCGGATGCTGGCGCAACCACCAGATGTCGGCCTTGTTGCCTGCCAGACGGGTACAGTGGATGCGGCTCTGCTGACCGGCACCGATACCGATGGCCTGTCCGTCCTTGACGTAGCAGACGCTGTTCGACTGCGTGTACTTCAGGGTGATGAGGGCGATAATCAGGTCGCGCTTAGCCTCTGGCGAGAAGGTCTTGTTCTGTGTAGGGATGTTCTCAAACAGGGCAGGATCGTCCAGCTTAATCTCGTTACGTCCCTGTTCAAAGGTCACACCGAAGCACTGCTTGCGCTCCAGAGGTTCGGGCTTGTACGTCGGGTCAATCTTGATGACGTTATAGGTGCCCTTGCGCTTATCCTTCAGAATCTCGATAGCCTCAGCGGTGAAGTCGGGGGCAATGACGCCATCGCTGACCTCACGCTTTAGCAACAAGGCTGTGGTGGCGTCGCAGGTATCGCTCAGTGCCACAAAGTCACCATAGCTCGACATGCGGTCGGCACCGCGGGCACGGGCGTAGGCACAGGCAATCTGACTGTCGTCCAATCCCTTCACGTCATCCACGAAGTAGATTTTCTTCAGCGTGTCGCTCAGTGGCAGACCAACGGCAGCACCAGCAGGGCTGACGTGCTTGAACGAGGCAGCAGCAGGCAGACCCGTGGCCTCTTTCAGTTCCTTCACCAACTGCCAGGCGTTCAGTGCATCGAGGAAGTTGATGTAGCCAGGGCGGCCGTTAATCACTTCGATGGGTAACTCGCCCTCGGTCATGAAGATGCGTGAGGGCTTCTGATTGGGATTACATCCGTACTTGAGTGCTAATTCTTTCATTTTTGCGTATTTTTTTGTAATTTGTGTGCAAAGGTACAAAAATAATTCTTAATTCTTATTTCTTAATTCTTAATTTTTTTGTATCTTTGCACCAAACTTATTAATAATGTATGGAGAAAAAACGTATAGCCCTGCGGAAACTGTTGGAGGCAGTGGAGAAGGAAATACTCAAGAAGCCTAATCGGAAGACGCTCGACAGGTTATCGCTGTTGGCGGGATTCCAGGACTGGGAGTCGTTCCAAGAAACCTTACATGGCGACTTGGGAGGAGAGACGATCTATGGCGGTCACAAAGAGTCGAAGTAACTTTAGGTTTTCAAGAAAACAGGATTCTGGACGGAAAACTACTGCCATATTATAAAATGTAAGTTGTTTTTTATAATTTGAGAGTCGTATACGGCGTTTTTTGCGTAACTTTGCGATATGATTTAAAACTATAAATAAGATGAAACAGAGATTATTAATACTATTCATGGCCCTGTTCGTTTTCACAGGAGCGTGGTCTGCCAATGGCACACTTTCCGGTAATGGAACTGCTGGTAATCCTTTCAAAATTGCCGATAAGGCGGATTGGGAAACATTTGCCAATAACATTAATGCCGGAACCAATGCCAGTAGCTATTATCAGCTGACAGAGGATATAGGCTTGACAGAGCCTGTAACGGTTATTGTAGGAGATGCAGATGCCAACCCGTTTAGAGGTAATTTTGACGGAAAGGGACACAAGCTGAATGTAGACATCACCAGCACTGCCCTATATGCTGCACCCTTCCAGTATGTCAATGGTGCTACCATCCAGAACCTGCGTGTTACAGGCTCGGTGACGGGACGTCAATATAGCAGCGGATTGGTGGGTAATATGACCAACTCTACTGTAGAGAACTGCCGTGTCACTACATCAATCACGGTTTCTGCGGACCGATATCTTGGTGGAATAGTAGGTTGGGGCAATGGTACTAACTATATTACAGGTTGTCTGTTCGATGGAGCAGGTACAGGAAACGACAGTAACGGCCGGATGGGAACTCTGATGGGCTATGCTGATGCAACAACCACCCAACATATAGTGAATTGCGTAGAGAAAGGTACCTATTCCAAGTTATCGGGCAATGCGCTTGCATGGGGGGATGGAAAATATAATCTTTATTCAGCTATTGATAATATTTATCAGATTAGCCCTCAATCTGTAGTACCAACTAGCATTAGTTATGTAATTGCTTATGACAAGTTACTTGCCCATACCATTACGGGTAGCCCGAATATCACGCTCACAAATACTGGTACGGCAACAACGTATGATGTCAGTGGACTGACATTCTATAAGAACGGCACATCGGCAACAGGTTTTATCTGCGATGGTGTCCTGTATGCTGCAAACACCCAACAGGTGCAGATACAGTTTGCACCTGTAAATCCTGCTGATGGCAATGTGCTGACAAGCCTGACTACCAGTGCAGGCACCATCACTTTAGCAAACCCAACCACTCTGACAATGCCTAACAGCGATGTGGTTCTCACCGCAACCTTTGAGAACAACACCATTCAGGGTAGTGGAACGGAGCTTGACCCCTATCTCATCAGCTCCAAGGCAGACCTCACCCAGCTGGCTCATTTCGTCAATGGCGGCAATAACTATAGTGGCTGTTATTTCAGACAGACAAAAGACATTGGTGTCAATGACGGTGCCTTTACAGAAATGATAGGTAATCCGACAACTCGCTTTGCCGGTAACTATGATGGAAACGGTAAACGGCTGAATGTCAACATCAGCGGAACTGGCGATAATGTGGCTCCTTTCCGGAACATCGAAGGGGCAACCATCAAGAATCTTTGGGTGACAGGTTCTGTTAGCGGAATGTTTTCCTGTGCAGGTCTGGTTGGCCATACTGCGGGCTCGACTGTTCAGAACTGCCGTGTCAGTACGGCTATTGATGCAAACTCAGCCGATAGAGCTGGTGGTATTATTGGACAGACACAAAGCAATACAGAAAATTCGCTGACAGGATGCTGTTTTGATGGTAGCGTATCTAATTGCAGTGCTGTTGGGTCATTAATAGGCTATTCCGTCAGGGCACCTTGGCAGGCATTAACAGATTGCGTGGAGAACGGTACATACACCAATTGTAATTCTATAAGCTTGGCATATCGATATGGAGGTAGCTCACATAGTGTCTACAATTGTTATCAGGTCACTCCCAAAACAGGCAACAGGTCATACGGTGAAGACGAGCGGCGTGCTTACTCTATCTATGCTACCAAATATGTGACCATTAGCAACACAGGCACGCCGACTGCTTACGACGTCAGCGGCATTACTTGCTATAAAGTTGGCAGCAGGGCTACAGGCTTCTTGCTCAAAAATAGTCTTTATGCCAGCAACGGTCAGGATGTGGGGTTGAACATCACGAACAACGCTCCGTCTGAAATCACTCTCGCTGCTGGTGACTATGAAGTCACTGCCGGCACGCTGACCAGCAGTGCACCCTTTACGAATCCTTATACGCTGAAGATGCCTGCCAGCGAAGTCTGTATTGGTTTTATGTCAACCGCAGCCGCCTATGCTATCTGGTGTGACGGCAACAGGACGTTATACTTCGATTACAATTTTAGGGACTGGGCAGTTGGCGGTATATACGAAGGCCAGACCATTACCGCAGTATCGAACATTAGTGAAATTGACGGGTATCATCTTGGTGATAAGGTAAAAACGGCTACCACTGTTGTATTTAAAAGTAACTTTGAGAATTTTAGGCCAAAAAGTACGTATGGTTGGTTCAGGGGATTCAACTCTTTGACATCTATTCTCGGTTTAGAATACCTTCATACGGAAGAAGTACAGTCAATGAGCTATATGTTCGATGGCTGTTCTGGTCTGACGAGCCTTGACGTGAGCCATTTTAATACGGCTAATGTGACGAACATGGCTGGTATGTTCGATGGCTGTTCTGGTCTGACGAGCCTTGACGTGAGCCATTTTAATACGGCTAATGTGACGGACATGTCATGTATGTTCCTGGGCTGTTCTGGTCTGACGAGCCTTGACGTGAGTAATTTCAATACGGCTAATGTGACGAATATGGGATCTATGTTCTCTAGCTGTTCTGGCCTGACGAGTCTTGACGTGAGTAATTTCAATACGGCTAATGTGAAATACATGTATAGTATGTTCATTGTCTGTTCTGGCCTGACGAGTCTTGACGTGAGTAATTTCAATACGGCTAATGTGACGGACATGTCAGGTATGTTCGGTGGCTGTTCTGGCCTGACGAGTCTTGACGTGAGTAATTTCAATACGGCTAATGTGACGAGGATGGATTGGATGTTCGATGGCTGTTCTGGTCTGACGAGCCTTGACGTGAGCAATTTCAATACGGCTAATGTGACAGACATGGGTGGGATGTTCTCTGGCTGTTCTGGTCTGACGAGCCTTGACGTGAGTAATTTCAATACGGCTAATGTGACGAGGATGGATTGGATGTTCAATGGCTGTTCTGGTCTAAAAACCATCTATTGCAATAAAGACTGGAAGAGTAAAAAGGTGGAGGATTCCTCTGAGATGTTTAATCGCTGTACTTCCCTCGTGGGTGCCATTTCCTATGATGAGTCAAAGGTTGACTACAACTATGCCAATCCGACAACGGGCTACTTTACCCCCAAGCCTTTCACTCCTGGCGATGCCAATGGCGACGGCAAGGTCACCATCACCGATGCCGTAGCTGTCGTGAACTACATCCTTGGCAATACATCGACAGGATTTGACGCTGCAGCTGCCGATGTCAATGGTGATGGTAATGTTACTATTACCGATGCCGTAGGCATTGTGAATATCATCCTAAACAAAACTGGGGAGGAATAGTGTCCCCCCCCCAGTTTAACTTGTCCTCATAATTCTTGCTTATTGCTTGTCGAGCTCAGCGAGATATCGTATTAAAGTAAAACAAGTCGTTTTACATTGAAAAGTGCCATTTCTTTCGGTGTAAACGATGGTTCCAATGAAGGTAAAACAAGTCGTCTTTTTGTGAGGTAGTGAAAATACATGCAAGCCATCGGCTGATGAATAACAGCCCTGATACAACCACCTGCACCCTTGATCCTGACTTCACAGACTCGGACAATAAGTGAAAAAAAAGAGACACCCAACGTGTGAGTGTCTCTTTTTTATGTCGTGCAGGTCCGGCTGATTAGTCAGCTTTGATAGCCGTACGCTTCTCCTTGATACGAGCAGCCTTACCAGTGAGCTTGCGCAGATAGTAAAGCTTAGCGCGACGAACCTTACCAACCTTGTTCACCTCGATAGAGTCGATGTTCGGCGACTCGATGGGGAAGATACGCTCTACACCAACGGTACCTGACATCTTGCGAACAGTGAAGCGTTTTTTCTCACCGTGACCACAGATCTTGATAACGACGCCACGATAGAGCTGGATACGCTCCTTAGAACCCTCGATAATTTTGTAAGCGACAGTGATCGTGTCACCAGCCTTGAACTCTGGGAACTTCTTGCCGGTTGCAAATGCTTCTTCAGCAACTTTGATTAAATCCATTTTTCTCTTTTAATTTAATGGGTTGTTGTTATCGTTCCAGCGCAACATAACAGGCAACACGTGACTTCCTGCCAGCGATTACGCGGAAAGCGGCTGCAAAGGTACTTATTTTAAATGAGAAATGAGAAATGAGGAATGAGAAATGGTGACTATGTTAACATTATTTAACCGCTTTGGCGGCAAATTCTTTCATCTTTCATCTTTCATCTTTAATATTTTTCGTATCTTTGCACCATAAAAACCTAGTATTATGAATAGGAAAACAACTCTTCTTGCTCTGCTGGCAACCCTTTTCCTTGCCAGCGCTTGCCGTTCACATTACGAAGTGGCTGGCATCCAACGTAGCAGGATTGTCATTGACTCCCGCTACGATGCGAACCCCGATGCACAGGCTGCTGAGTTCCTGAAACCTTATAAGCATGTCGTCGACAGCATCATGGGGCCCGTGGTGGGCGAGTCGGCCAGATATATGACAGCCGAACGACCTGAAGGCACACTGTCCAACCTCCTGTCCGACATCATGGTATGGGCTGCTAAGGACTACAACGAAACGGTGGACTTCGGCGTTTACAACATGGGAGGCGTACGTGCTGACCTGCCCAAAGGAAAAATTACCTATGGCGATGTGCTCGACATAGCACCCTTCGAGAACAAGATTGCCTTTACCACGCTCAGTGGCGAGGCCGTCACCGAACTGTTCCAGCAGATGGCGTCCGTAGGCGGTGAGGGCGTCAGCCGTGCCGTACGTCTTGTTATTACCAAGGATGGCCAGCTGGTCAGTGCCACCATCAATGGTGAGCCTGTCGACCCGCAGCGTGACTACCGCATTACGACTATCGACTATCTGCTGGGTGGTACCGACAAGTTGGATGCCTTCAAGAAGGGCCGTAACATCAATGCCCCCAAGGATGCCTCCAACAACTCCCGCTTTGTCATCATGAACTACTTCCGCGAGCAGACCAAGCAAGGTAAGGTGGTCGATGCCCAGATAGAGGGACGGGTGACGGTGAAGTAAATTATGAATTAGAAATTAGGAATTAGAAATTAGGAGTTATGATTAGATATATTTGTTTTATATTGATGATGATGGTATCCTTGGCTGGTCAGGCCAAGAAACCCAAGCAGCTCGTCATCCTGCATACCAACGACACCCATTCGCAGATATTCCCCATCACCCCACAACTGCCCGACACAATGAAGGCGGGTAGGGGAGGATTCCTGCGCCGTCTTGTCATGTTGAAAGAGGAACGCGCCAAGCACCCCGACCTGATATACTTCGACTCAGGCGACTTCTTCCAGGGCTCTGCCTACTTCACGATGTTCAAGGGCGATGTCGAGATCGGTCTGATGAACCAGATGGGCATCGAAGCCTCGACCATCGGCAACCATGAGTTCGACTTCGGACTGGAGAATATGGCGACGATGTTCCGCAAGGCTAACTTCCCCATCCTCTGTGCCAACTACGACTTCACGGGAACCCCGATGGAGGGTGTGACGAAGCCTTGGATCGTCATCAAGCGCAATGGTGTGAAGATAGGCGTCTTTGCCGTCTGTCCGAAGCTGAAGGGACTGGTCTCCGACAAAAACTGCCCGGGCGTGAAATACCTCGATCCTGCCAAGGTGGCGCTGGAGACAGCCACCATGCTGAAACAGGAGAAGAAGTGCGACGTCGTCGTCTGCATCTCACACCTCGGCTGGGAAAGCAACCGTGGTGAGGACGACCAGTATATGATTCAGAATTCGCGGAACATCGACCTTGTCCTGGGCGGACATACTCATACCTATATGCAACAGCTGGAGCATTGGAACAACATGGATGGCAAGCCCATCCCCGTTGACCAGAACGGCAAGTCCGGCATCTTCGTCGGGAAGCTGGTTGTTGATCTGAAATAGTCGTGATGTCGTAATACCGAAATGTCGTTATGTCGACATCTCGACATCTCGAAATTCCGCCTACTCGAAGTAAAACGTTAAAACAATCATCTTCGACTGCGCGCTGCTGACCGAGCCGGCATAGGCTTTCAGGTTTTCATCGCGCAGTTCGTTTTTGTGGTTTTTGTCCAGCACGTCGCCCAGTCCGAAACAGAACTTCAATTCCGGAATCAGCTTGAAGAAAGGCAGATAAAAGTCACAGCCCAGGCCGATTTCCACCATCGTGTTGAAACGCTTGATGCGCACCAGATCCTGTTCGCCACTCGTCAGGTTCATAGTGGGGTTGATGCCTGCCATGATGTACGGACGGTGGTTGTTCCAGCGCGGAGCAGCAAACTTCAGGTCGATGGGTAGCGATACATACGTGTTCTTCATGTCCTGCGTCTGACGGAAGGGCTGTCCCTCCTCGTCTAACTGCTTCATGTTCAGGAACGTCAGGTGCTTGGCACCAAAGTGCATCTGTGGCGTGAAGCGTAGCGAGAAATGGTTCGTCAGGCGCAACTCACCCAGCACACCCACCGTGAAGCCCGGATTCCACTTGTCGGCATCGCACAGTATCAGCTCCTCATGCTGCGTGCCGTCCTCGTAGACAATCGTCTGAGGACCCGTATTCTCAAATTCAATATCCTGCAGGTTCAGACCCACCAGAATACCGAAGTGCATCCAGCGCAGGTCGGTATACGGCTTATTCTGTACCTTACGGTCAATCTGTGCCGATGCCGTCAGCAACGTACAGCAGACCAGTATGATGGTGATAATTGTTCGTCTCATATCCGATATCTATAACGCAGTTTCCATGCGTTTTATTATTTCGACGGTGTATAAATTATAAAAATATCTACCCAAAGTTAGGTATTATTCGGAAAAAATTCATACCTTTGCATCACAATTAGTGATTATATAACAATTCATTTTTAATATTTAATATTTAATTTCAAAGATTATGGCATACGTAATTGGTGACGACTGCATCGCATGTGGAACATGTATCGATGAGTGCCCCGCTGGAGCAATCTCTGAGGGCGACAAGTATTCAATCAACCCCGATGTCTGCACAGAGTGCGGCACATGCGCTGACGTTTGTCCGTCAGAAGCTATCAGCCTTCCCTAAAGGAAACGCTGTTTTATTGATTTGAAAACAAAACTGTCCTTCGGGGCAGTTTTTTTTTGTGCCCCAACCTCAGGTCCCCTTCCCTCGACCAATGTGAAAAAATTCCCCAATTCTTTGGCGGTTTTAGAAATAATTCGTACTTTTGCAGCATAATTGATATGACGGAATCTCCGTCACGGAATTTCCGTCACGGGAACGACGGCATAAAAGAGGTGGTATTAAACAAATAGTAATATGGCAAAAATATCCAAGAAACAGCTGAAGAATCCCTTTGTTTATCAGGGTTATGTCAGTCCTGACTACTTCTGTGACCGAACGGAAGAGACGGAAGAATTAATCGCAAATCTTCAAAATGGAAGAAATACTGTACTGATTTCTCCTCGAAGAATTGGTAAAACAGGACTTATTAAGAATGCTTTTTGTCGCTTAAAAGAGCTTGAAAAGGAGGCAAAATGTATCTATATTGACATCTTTGCCACCAAGAATCAGCATGATTTTGTACAGCTTCTGGGGTCAGCGATAGCCCAAGAAGTGATGTCGCGAGAGCGGCAAGCCATGAAGCGACTGTTAGAGTTCTTCGGCTCTTGGCGCCCCGTCTTCAGCACGGATCCGCTGACAGGCATGCCTACCGTCTCAGTGAGTATAGAGCCGACATTGACGGAAATGACTCTGAAATCTATTTTCGGCTACCTCACCCAAAGCAAGCATCAGGTTTATATCGCTATTGATGAATTTCAGCAGATAACCAATTACCCGGAAACGGGTACGGAAGCGTTGCTGCGTTCCTATATCCAGTTTGCGCCCAATGTACATTTCGTATTTGCTGGCAGCAAACGTCATCTGATGTCGCAGATATTCTACTCCCCCGATCGCCCCTTCTACCAGAGTACGGCTTCTATGGGACTGGAGCCGTTGCATGAGGAAATATACGAAGCATTCGCCCGTCGTTTCTTCGAGGAGAAGAAAGGAAGCCTCAGTCAGGAGGTCTTCAGCGATATCTACCACCGCTTTGATGGTGTCACCAGAAACATCCAGCTCGTTCTGAACCGTTTGTATGAAACTGAGAGACATGTCAATAAGGTGGAGCAGGTGGATGAGGTGGTCAGACACATTGTCAACCGTAATTCCATGCAGTATGAAGAACTGATAGGGTTCCTGACCGACAACCAGCTGACTGTCGTGAAGGCTATTGCCAGGGAGGGACTGGTGGCAAGTCCGCAAAGTTCAGAATTCATCAAGCGATATGAGTTACCCAGTGCCAGTAGCATCAAGACGGCACTGGACGGACTTCTTGACAAGGATATTGTCTATCGGAGCCCCAAGGGCTATTTTGTCTACGACCGCTTCTTCGAACTATGGCTGAAGCGACTCTAGCCAGTACAATGTCCCTTTTTCTTGGCCAAACTGAAAAAATCCGTTTAATCTTTGGCGGTTTTCGAAATAATTTCGTATCTTTGCAACGTAGAAATAAATAATGTCATGTGTACTGTAACATTATCTTATAATGAAAAAGATGCGGCAGCTATTGAAAAGCTGGCTGCATTGCTTAGTTCCGGTTTATTCGTACAAGTCAATACACAGGCAGATTTGGATATAGATTATACTGACCCGTCACTCTTTGAAGAAAGCATTTCATTGCCAGAAGAGAAAGATTATTATACCCCTGAGGAGTTGAGAGAACTACTTATTAGTGACCTCAATCAAGCTTATGGATTGAAAGATGCGGTATAACTATCACATTGAGCCGTTGGCTGTTATAGCAATACGCTCATTTTATAGGAATGTGCTAATCAGGTATTCGAATACGTATTCCTATGAAGATATGCTCAGATATATTAATGAAACTGTGGATGCTGTTTACGGCATAGAGCAATCGCTGCTACGCCGTAAGTCCACTATTGAGCGTTGGAAGAATTGGCATATGGCTCATGCCGGAAACTGGTACTATGCTTATTCCATTGATGGTGACACCATTACGATTCATGATGCATGTCATTACCAAAACATGCATTAATAAGGGCGCAATCCTTTCTGAATTTTTGTTGATTCCAATCGCTCAGAAACGTGTTTTCTGGGCGATTGTTTTTCTCTGATTTCTCACACCTGAAGGTATGAGTGTGGCGAAGCGAACTGTGCTATTTTGTGACCTTTTTCATCTATCCAAAGTGAAAATAGTTCCGCAATTCTTTGGTGGTTTTAGAAATTATTTCGTATCTTTGCAGGCAAAGAACAAAATAGAACAGATTATGAATGCAACATCATTGAACAATCTATGGAGTTATATCCAAGGCCTTTCTTTGACGGCCAGTAATCGCAAATGGCTGGCAGAGCGACTGATAGAACCAATAAAGAAGGAAACACCTGTTCCTCCTGTATCCCAGACATGGGAGGAGGCAATGAGTGACCTTGATGAATCCGAAAGAGAATTTGAATGTGGGGACGTGCTCTCTGGCGATGAATTTAACGCTGAATGTATGGCTCTGCTTGACAGCTTTGCTACAAAAGCATGCAGATAGAAGTCTCGAAACGTGCTCAGCAACAGTGGCTCCGCATTCTTGTCTATTATAATGAGATGGGTGGAGAACAAGCTGCAGTAAAGCTTCATCAGAAGTATCTGAAGAAGCAAAAACGTCTGTTGAAGTATCCTGAAAGCGGATTTCCAGAACCCTTGTTGCGTGACAGGAAGATACTCTATCGTGCTTCCATTATCAACGAGTATTACAAAGTCATTTACTATGTAAAAGGAGATGTTCTTCGCATTGCTGCTTTCTGGGACATGCGTATGCATCCTGACAAATTGCGCAAGACAATATGATAATGTATAACCCCTCAAAACTGAAGATGCCAATGGGCTGAGAAAGAGATAAAACGAAGGACAAAGGGTCATACCTTATTATGTTATAACGAGTCGCTCAGAAACGTGTATTCTGAGCGATAATATTTCTGTGTTTTCCGTGATTTCCGTGTGACCAAAGTGAAAATAGTGGTCTCTTTTATTCTTTTCCGTCTGCAAAGGTACAATTAATATTTCATTTCTCCAAATCTTTCTTGTTTTTCTTGCCTAACGAAGCCGTATCAATGAAATAGAAACTGTGTGATATCGAATTAGTGGCAAGGAAGCACCTTGTTTCCTTGGCAGAAGATGCTATCTTGCACGGCACAAGATAGCATCTTGAAGTAAGGAAAAAGGAGGCTCCCTCCGTGGGAACATCAGGCTTCCCTGGGAGAAGCCTGATGTTTGTGCCGTAGAAGCCTGGCGTTTGTGGCATACCTGCATTTTTGTCGGTGCTTGCAAAAAATGGTCAACACCTCCTATGGTTCCCTGAAACGCCGATGTACAAAGGCGTTGAGGCATGGGAGGTGTGGGTTGGAGAGGTCCCATAGACGTCCCATACACCTCCCATAGACCTCCCATGCCTTAGGCTGCCTTGAGTGGAATGACCTTGTAGTGAGCCACGTGGCCGTATTCTACGTGATCATATCCCAACATCTTCATGGCTTGTCCGAGCTGCACCTTTACGCTGTGGCTGATGGTCAGCAAGGGATACTCCTGCTTGATGACTTCCAGCATCTGCTTGGTGTTCATGGTCTTGGGCACTTCTCCCTCTTCGGGTTTGCGGAAGCAGACAACGACCATCTCTGCTATGTCCTTCTGTTCCATGTAGTTAAGGTTCAGCTGCTGGATGCGTGCCACCTCATCGTTGTTGAACCAGTAGGGAGCCTTCAACTCACGAATCTCGTGGAGCACCTGGGCATACAATTGCTCGTAGTCGATGTCGCCAGAGTTGTCGATGAGTTGTCCGTGTGGAATGGTCAGACAAATATAGCGACGAGAGCCAGTGGCATCCGTCAGCGGATGCGGATTATTCGTCGTAGCCACAAAGGAAGCATAGCGCAGACGGTCCTTCTGCGCAGCACCAAAGATGGGACGTCCGTTGACCTTGCTCTTCGACAGCGTCTGCTTCAGGGCAGCATGCTGGCAAGGACGGATGGCCTCCAATTCATCCAGATTCACCAGCAGGTTGTTCGTCAGCGCCATATCCTTGTCGAACTTGTTCGAAAGGTTCATGTGATCCAGATAGTACATGCGCAGGTGTGGAGGCAGCAGGCGACGCAGGAAGGTGGTCTTACCACAGCCCTGAGCACCAATCAGCGTGGGTACCGTCTCATTACCGTGCAACAGGTCCATCTGGAGCCAGTGGGCCACAGCGGAACGGAACCAGATGGCCAAGAAGGCATGTTGCTCCGTGCTGATGCCGGGAATTCGCGAGAAGAGCCGTGCCACATGGTTCTGTCCGTCCCATTTTGGCAGGTTGTTCAGGAAATCCTGGATGGGATTGAACAGGGGCACCTCGTTCGACTGTACCAGAAGCTTGATGTCCGCCTGCGGATTCCCCTTTTCGCAGACGTCTTCGCGCATGGCGTGAATGGTGATGCTGTTCAGGTCCTCCTCGTCGAGCACAAGCCAGTCGGGCTCCCCTTCGACAGGCAATTTTACATACTCTACCACTCCCCTCAACACGTTGCGACGGAACTGGTAGTTCTCGTTCAGGAATGACTCGGCTTCGAGAAATCCCTGTTGTGAAGCCGATGCTTCACCATTCAATTTTAATGTTTTTTTCATTGTCAAACAAATTTTTAATAATTAATGGTTATGGAATCATTTTCGAATGCAAAGGTACAACTTTTTTTTTGCGCCATCAAGATGTTGCCAGAAATAAATTCTTAAAAAATGTAAATTAACAATTGGCGCCCGATTCTATGGGCAATTCATGGGAGGTCTATGGGAGGTCTATGGTACGTCTATGGGATCTCTCCGACCCACACCTCCCATGCCTCAAACCCCTTTGTACATAGGCGATTCGGAAGATGATGGGAGGTGTTGGCACCATAGGCTCTCGTGTCTGGCACGGAAGCCCGTCGTGGGGTAGCACGATAGCCTGTCGTGCTAACCAAGAACGCCCCTCGCCGTCAGTAAGAGTACTGATCAACGCCGGTAAGAGTGCCGCTTACCGCTGGTAAGATTACTGCATACCAATCGACCAAACTGAAATTATTAGCATATTTCTTTGGCGATTACGGAATAATTTCGTAATTTTGCCAACAACTAAAACTATAAGATGATGAGAAAACTATTATTGCTAGTGATAGCAATCATAACGATTGTCGCTGTGAATGCGGAGCCGGTGTCGCGTCAACAGGCATTACAGAAGGCCAAGCAGTTTATGCCTGGCAAGCAGTTTGGCGAGGCAAAGAGCTATATGCGTGCTAAAGGACATGCAGGCAAGGAGCCTTTCTATATCTTTAATGCCAAAGACAAGAAGGGATATGTGATTGTCTCTGGCGACGACCGGACACGTCCTATTCTCTGCTATGCTGATAGTGGTGAACTGGATGAGGACCAGATGCCTGACAACATGAAGTGGTGGCTCGACAATCTTGCCAGTCAAATCGAGGCACTGGGAACGACGCTTCAGCCAGTTGCAGCAAATTCCCACCGTTCTGGAATGGCGGCTATCGCCCCTTTGATTCAGACGCAGTGGAGTCAGAGGGCACCATATAATTACATGTGCCCTGACGGGGACTATCATGACAAAGGTGACGAAGGCTACAATCCTAACAATCTTTGTGTGACAGGTTGTGTGGCGACGGCTATGGCCCAGGTGATGTATTACTGGAAATGGCCAAAGACGTGTGAAGCCATTGATTCTTATTCTCTTGGCTATTATGATAATGGACAATACATAGAGAAGGGTACAGTGAAGGGCATTCCCGCTACTACCTTCAAGTGGGATGCCATGAAGACCAAGTATAGCTATGGAGAGACTGGTGAGGCTGCGGATGCTGTGGCTGAGTTGATGCGCTATTGTGGTCAGGCAGTACACATGAACTATGGTGTTGGATCTTCTGGCGCTAATGTGAGTTCTTCAGACATGGCAGGCGTTTTCAATTATAGCAAGAATATACGTGAATTAGGCCGTGACAGCTATACGACAGCCCAGTGGGAAGCGCTTGTCTATGAAGAATTGTCGGCAGAACACCCCCGTCCTGTGCTGTATTCTGGACGTACCAGCGACGTAGGCCATCAGTTTGTTGTTGACGGCTACGATGGTGATGGGCTGTTCCACTTTAATTGGGGCTGGGGTTATAGTGGCAGTTACAGTGTCCTTTCTCTGGCCGACCCAAACAGTGAACATGGCGTTGGTGGCAGTGCAAACAACGGGGCCTTCCAATATTCTCAGGATGCCTTGTTTGGCGTGAAGCCTGCAGAGCCAGGCGAGGTGATGCTGCCTGTCCTTTTTGCAAGTTCTCTCAATGACTTCTATACACAGACTTATACCCGTAGTGGCGCGAATGCTGATTTTACGAATGTGACTCTAAAAGCTGGTATCCAGAGCCGTTATGTCTTTATTCCCGATGCAGAACTTGACGTGCAGGTTGGCTGGGGGTTGTTTAAGGATGACCAGCTTGTCAGTTGTCTGGCTTCAACGACTAAGACACTTCCTCAACGCCAACGGTATTCCTTAACCAATGAGCTGACGATGTCTTTTGGTAAAAACCTTGCTGTCGGCAAGTATCAGGTCTCCCAGATATACAGATTCTCAAACAGCGAGGCATGGAAACGCTGTGAAAACTATGGCGTGAACAGTCTGGTGGCAGAGATTAGTGCGACGTCGCTGACAGTGCGTAAACCCGACCTTGACAATGGGTCGTTTACGGTTAACAGTATCACCACGTCGGAACAGCCGGAGGCTGGATTCCCGATGGACATATTCCTTAATGTGACCAATACGGGTGAATCGACTAGAGTATTCCTTTACCTATGGATGCAGAAGTCGGGTTCTAGTTCATGGACAAACATAGCGTTAGGTAATTACAATGTTGATCCAGGCCAGACGACCGATATCAAGCTCAGCTATACTCCAATAGAGAGTGGCACCTACATCCTTAAGGCAACGGACTCTTCTGACCCGTTAAGCGATGGCTTGTGTACTGCTACTGTCGAGGTTGCCACTACTGAGAGGGTCATCGTTGATGGAATCGTCTATATCTGCGCACCACTCTACAAGCGGGCAACAGTCATACAGAATGAAAATGCCGATAAGAATGTTGCTTCCATCACGATTCGACAGACCGTGACAGCCAGTGGTGTGACCTGTCAGGTGAAAGCTATTGCTGAGAATGCTTTTAAGAGTTATGGGAATGTCAGTAAGATTGAGATTCCTGAAGGTGTTGAGTCCATTGGTATATACTCATTTAGCTACATGTATAATCTGAAGAAGGCGATATTGCCTTCAACTCTGAAATCGATAGGCGATAATGCTTTTTTTTATAATGGGAGTCTAACTGCGATCGAATCTCATATTGCAGCACCTTTCGACATCTCAGTAAGTGTGTTTGCCAGTTCTTATTCATGGGAAAACTCTATAGGAACCTATTATCCATCCCCTGCCACTCTTTATGTGCCCATAGGTACCAAGTCGAAGTATGCAGTAGCTCAGGGTTGGGACATGTTTGCGGCTGTTGAGGAAGGTGAACTGAAAGAGGAATTTTTTGGCGGCCTGAAGTATTTATACTCAACAGGAAGTACAGAGGCAACGGTGATTCAGGATGACAGCTACAAGGAGTTGACTGAGGTATCCATCCCTGCTACGGCTACACTGGGTGGCAATTCCTATCGGGTGACTGCCGTTGGTGACAATGCATTTGATGGATGCAATAATCTGACGTCTGTGACCCTGCCGAATGGTCTTGTGTCGATTGGCAAGTATGCTTTCGAGAGTACAGGAATGAAGGAAGTCACCTTCCCTGCCACGTTGAAGACCATCGGAGAATATGCCTTTTGTTATTGTGGCCAGATACGTGCCGTCATTCTCCCTGAAGGGCTGGAATCCATTGGCAGAAACGCATTTTTCAACATGCAGAATCTACAGAAGGTGCTATTGCCGTCGTCCATTACAGCTATCGGCGACCGTGCATTCTGTAATAGTCAGATTTTGTCCTCAGTTGAATCTCATATCGCAGAGCCTTTCGACATCCCAGAGAGTGTGTTTGCCAGTTCTTTTACTTGGGATCAAACAAGTCGCTCTTACATTTACTCCCCGTCCCTTGCCACTCTTTATGTGCCCATGGGTGCTAAGTCAAAGTATGCAGCAGCTCAGGGTTGGAACATGTTCGCATCGGTCGAGGAGGGTGAGCTGAGGGAAGTATTCTTTGCTGGCCTGAAATACACTTACTCAACAGGAGACAACAAGGCTACGGTGATTCAGGATGATCGCTATCAGGAACTGACTGAGGCCTCTATCCCAGCTTTGGTTATATTTGACAACAAGGCTTATTATGTGACAGCCATTGGAAACAATGCATTTATGAATTGTAACAAACTTGCGTCTGTCACCCTGCCGAATGGTCTTGTGTCGATTGGCAAGAATGCATTCCGTAGCACAAAAATCAAGGAAATTACCTTCCCTGCCACGTTGAAGTCCATCGGAGAAAATGCCTTTTATTATTGTAGCCAGATACGTAACGTCATTCTCCCTGAGGGGCTGGAATCCATCGGCAGATATTCATTTTATTCGATATCTAGTTTGCAAAAAGTGATATTGCCGTCAACTCTGAAATCGATAGGCGACTGTGCTTTCTTCTATAATGGGAATTTGTCTTCAGTCGAATCGCATATCGCAGAGCCTTTTGACATTTCAGAGACCGTGTTTGCCAGATCTTCAACCAGGGATAATACAAGTAATACTTATATTTACTCCCCGTCCCCTGCTACTCTTTATGTGCCCATAGGTACCAAGTCAAAGTATGAGGCAGCTCAGGGTTGGAGTATGTTTGCAGCTGTTGAGGAGGGTGAACTGAAAGAGGAATTCTTTGGCGTCCTGAAGTATTCTTATTCAACAGGAAGCAAAGAGGCTACGGTGATTCAGGATGACGGCTATCAGGAACTGACAGAAGTCTCCATTCCCGCTACGGTTAAATTTGATGACGAGTCTTATCATGTAACAGCCATTGGAAACAATGCATTTATGAATTGCAATAATCTGACGTCTGTCACCCTGCCGAATGGTCTTGTGTCGATTGGCAAGAATGCATTCCGTAGCACAAAAATCAAGGAGATTACCTTCCCGACGGCCCTGAAGTCCATCGGAGAATATGCCTTTTATTATTGTAGCCAGATACGTACCGTCATTCTCCCTGAGGGACTGGAATCCATCGGCAGTTACTCATTTAACTACGTGTCTAATCTGAAAAAAGTAGTATTGCCTTCAACTCTGAAATCGATAGGCGATAATGCTTTCTATAGAAATTCGAATTTGTCTTCAGTCGAATCGCATATCGCAGAGCCTTTCGACATCTCAGAGAACGTATTTGCCGTTTCCTCAACTTACGACAGTGCGAGCAAAACTTACATCTATTCTCCGTCTTCTGCCACTCTTTATGTGCCCATAGGTTCCAAGTCGAAGTATGCAGCAGCTCAGGGTTGGGACATGTTTGCGGCTGTTGAGGAAGGTGAACTGAAAGAGGAATTCTTTGGCATCCTGAAGTATTCTTATTCTACTGGAGACAACAAGGCAACGGTGATTCAGGATGACAGCTACAAGGAACTGACTGAGGTCTCCATTCCAGCTACGGCTACACTGGGTGGCAAGTCTTATCAAGTGACAGCTGTTGGAAACAATGCTTTTTATGGATGCAGTAAACTGACGTCTGTGACCCTGCCGAATGGCCTTGTGTCGATTGGCAAGTATTCATTCTATAATATAAAAGTGAAGGAAATTACCTTCCCATCCACTTTGAAGTCTATCGGAGATAATGCCTTTTATTATTGTGGCCAGATAAGTACCGTTATTCTCCCTGAAGGACTGGAATCCATTGGGTTAAGTTCATTTAACTCGATGTCTGGTTTGCAAAAAGTGATATTACCGTCAACTCTGAAATCGATAGGCGACCGTGCTTTTTATTATAATGGGAATTTGTCTTCAGTCGAATCGCATATCGCAGAGCCTTTCGATATTTCAGAGACCGTGTTTGCCAGTTCTTCTACTTGGGACGAAGCAAGCAAAACTTACATCTATTCTCCGTCCTCTGCCACACTTTATGTGCCCATAGGTGCCAAGTCGAAGTATGCAGCAGCTCAGGGTTGGAACATGTTTGCTGCTGTTGAGGAAGGCGAACAGAAAGAAGGATTCTTTGGTGACCTGAAATACGCTTACTCAACAGGAGGTACACAGGCTACGGTGATTCCGGATGACAGCTATCAGGAACTGACAGATGTCTCTATTCCCGCTACGGTCACATTCGATGGCAAGTCTTATCGGGTGACAGCCATAGCTAATAGTACATTCAGAAACTACCGTAATGTAATTTCTGTGACCCTGCCGAATGGCCTTGTGTCCATTGGAAACAATGCTTTCCGATACACAAATATAGCTAGTATTTCTCTCCCAAGTACGCTTAGGACGATTGGTGAATCTGCGTTTGAGGATTGTTATAAAGTGACATCCATTGTGATTCCAGAGGGCGTGGAGAAGATTGGCCATTACGCTTTCTATGATATGACTAAACTGGAAAGAATCACGTTGCCTTCGACGTTGAAGGAAATCGGCTCCTGCATTCTGCAACGGGATGGAAAACTGACGACTGTGGTGTCGAACATCTCAGTGCCGTTTGCTGTGAACGATGATACGTTTATCTATAAGTCTCAATGGAACAGTGAAACCAAACAATACGACTACTCTCCTTCGCCAGCTAAACTTCTTGTGCCCAAAGGAAAGGTTGCCATTTATCAGAATACTGCGGGATGGAATTGGTTCACAGGCATTTCAGAACTGGGCGATGCCAATGGTGACGGTAGTGTGACCATTACCGATGCTGTGGGTGTGGTGAACAAGATTCTGGGCAATGCATCTACCGATTTCAACGATTTGGAAGCTGATGTCAATCAGGACGGAAAGATTACCATCACCGATGCCGTGGGGGTGGTGAACATCATCTTGAATAGCGGAGCAACCAGTGCACCAGCGATGATGGTTCCAGAGGTTGAGGCTGACGACGACGAAGAAGAGACTGTAGAGCCGGAGTAAAGGCATGTGGTATCTACGGAACCAAAGGAGTCTGGGGATTTTTATCCTCAGGCTCCTTTTTTCTCGACCAAACTGAAATTATTAGCATATTTCTTTGGCCGTTTTTAATTTTTTTCGTACTTTTGCCAACAAATAACGAAAACAAAAAACTAACGATATGAAAAGAACTATCCTTTCCTTGCTCGTCTTTTTCGTGACGACTATGTCTTGGGCTGATAATATCACGGCTCAGGAGGCTTTGCAACAAGCACAGAGTTTTATCAAGCAGCGTGAGGATGCCGGCACACGTCCTAAGCGTGTTAAAGGTTCCGCATCAACACAGCTGACAATGGTCAAGCAGGTCAGTGGCCTATATCTGTTTAATGTCAAAGACAATGGTGGCTTCGTCATCGTATCGAACGATGACAGCACAGTGCCCATCCTCGGATTCAGCGACAGCGGTGCCATTGACCCCGACAACATGCCCAGCAACATGCGTGCCTGGCTTCAGGGCTATGCTGACGAGATTGAGTGGGCGAAGACGCATACTATTGCCGTAAAAGCGAGTGCTGTGAAGGCCACAAGCGCAGGGGCAGTAAAGGCTCCACGTCGTGTCGGGTCACACAGCACTGCAGCCATTGCTCCGTTGGTGACGACAAAATGGGATCAGGATTCTCCGTATAACGATTTGTGCCCTGAGTACTCTTCTGGCTACAAGTCTGCCACAGGTTGTGTGGCTACGGCTATGGCTCAGGTGATGAAATACCATGAGTGGCCAAAGTCTGCAACGTCGTCTATTCCATCGTACTACTGCTACTCGTTAGGAAAGACTTTGTCATCGCTGCCTGCCACTACTTTCAACTGGGCAAATATGCTTGATGAGTATTCATATCATTGGACAGGCAGTGGTTGGCAGAAAATATCTGATGGTACTACTGCTCAAAGGACGGCAGTAGCCACGCTGATGAAATATTGCGGCTGGTCTGTCGAGATGGATTATGGTGAACAGTCAGGCTCTAATACCGACTATGTAGCAAACGCTTTGAAGAATTACTACAGCTACAATGCCACGACCACACAGTGTGTGAAGCGTGGTGACTATTCCGCAGCTAAATGGGCTGACTTGATATATTATGAGCTGGCTCACCAACGTCCTGTAGTGTATGGAGGCCAGTCAACGGGTGGCGGACATGAGTTTGTGTGTGACGGCTACATGTATGAGAGCAGTACCGACTTCTTCCATATCAACTGGGGTTGGGGTGGTATGAGCGATGACTATTTTGTCCTCTCGGCTCTTGATCCCGATGCGCAGGGCATTGGTGGCAGTACTTCTACCGACGGGTTCCGTACTGGACAGGATGCTGTGATCGGTGTACAGCCTTCAACAAGTGATGTCCCTATAGCCGATATCACGCCCAATACCATCAGCTTGACATTGAATAGTCTGACATTGAGCCGTAATCCAGCCTTCTGCAATATGCCGATAGACATCACGCTGAACATAACGAATAACAGCGTAGACGATTATGAAGGTCCTGTCTTTGTCGGACGAGTGGCGGGGTCTCAAGTGTCTTTCCTTGTTGGCGATGAGTTCGTTTTCCCTGCAGGACAGACAATTGATGTTGTCATTCCCTTTACACCTACGGCAGCAGGAACTTACAATCTGATATTTATGAACCCGAGTGGTGGTGGATATTATAATTATAATATCAAAAAAGTACTTGCCACACTGGAGGTCTTGGCCGACCCTGCACCCACAGATTTGGCAGTTACACCAGCAGCTACATCCGCTACGGTGTCATGGGCGGGCTATGCCGACAGCTATGAAGTGCGCTATGCGGAAAATTCACAAAGTACTGAAATCGTTTCTACATGGCTGCAATATGATAATGGAGAATGTGAAACATGCTTGGGTACTGGCTCTTCATGTACTTGGGGAGTAAAATATCCCGGCAGTCAGGTTACAGGTAACAAGTTGACTAAAGTCTCATGGTATGAAGTCAAAGACTATATAAATGGTGACATTACTGTAAATATCTATTCTGGTGGTGATGGCGCCCCAGGTACGTTGCTCTCTACATTTACTGCGACACCCACAAAAGCAAATGGGTTCCATGAAGTGACATTCGATTCGCCAGTAACGATAACTCCTTGGGAAAATCTGTGGATTACACTGACTGCAACGGGTTCATATGTAATGCCAATGTGTAGCAGTTCTGAATCGAATAACCAATGGATATTAAATGGTAGCTCGTGGAGTAATATTGGCAGTCTCGTTTCTTCTTACGCAAGCAAAGGTTGGATGATTCGTGGCTGCATGGAAACTGCTGCTGACGATATTGAATGGAAAACCGTTACCAGCAATACTACATCTTGTGAACTGACAGGGCTGACTCCTGAAACGAACTATATAGTTCAGGTGCGTGGTCTGTTCGACACCTTTGGTTATACTAATCGGACTACAGCCACCTTTACCACTCTCGAACAAGCATTTGTCACGGGTGATGCTAATGGCGATGGCAAGGTGACGATTACTGATGCAGTTGCCATCGTGAACTACATCCTGGGTAATCCGTCTGCCGACTTCAGCAAGGTTGCTGCCAACGTCAATGGCGATCTCGATGCTAAGGGTGAGCCAAACATCACCATCACCGATGCGGTGGGTGTGGTGAACATCATCCTGAACAATGGAAGCAGTGCTCCGAAGATGGAGACTCCCGATGCAGAGCCTGTAGAGGCGACAGAGCCGGAGTAAGAAATATAATGCTAGAGCAAAGGCAGGGATGAAAATCCCTGCCTTTTTACTGCTCCGACAAATAATCCGAAAGGTACGGTACTGCAAAAACCAGTTCTCCGCGTCTTGGAGCCTCAATGATTCCTGCTTCAATCAGACGCTTGCGATATGGTTGGATGGCAGGGCCTTCCTTACCCATACCACGTTGTCCGAGAAACAGCGTACAGCGATTGCGTGAACCTATAGGTTCCCTTAGTCCTGCCATAAACTGTTCTATCACATCGTTGCGACCGATATACTGCAACGGACGATTCCCGAATGTCGGCTGAAACAGACTGTAAATATCTACCGGTTTATTCATCTTTATTCTCTTTTATTCATCTTTATTCTCTTTTATTCTTTTCCGTCTGCAAAGGTACAATTATTATCTACACACATCACTGATGCAGTGACTATCGTGAACATGAGTTTAGACAATTGAAAATTCTCCCACCTAAAGGAAGGAGTGTGGCACGCGAAGACAGTTGGGATTAAGAAAAGGAGGCAAGTCGAAAAAACTTGCCCCTTTTCTTTGTCACTCTATCCGTTCCCTCAGCCACATGCCGAAGAAACGGTCGTAGACAATATAGCCACCATTATACTGATAGATGTACTGGCTTTCCGTGAGGCTTTCCAGTGCTGTCTTAATACTGCTGAGGGCGGGCAGGCGGTATTTGCTGATGAAGGCTTGGGCCATCGGAGATTTGACACTCCTTTCTTTGGCAATGGCTAAAATCAATGCAGCCTGATTTGTGGTCAGCGACTGATAGTAGTTTTCAAATACCACTTCCTCTTCGTCTATCAACTCCTGTATGGCTGCATCAGCATCGGACTCTGTTATTTCTTCCTGTTGATTACTGTATATACGGTTAAGTATTGCCTGAACATACCAGGTCTGTCCCTCTACCTTGTCATATATATAGTGGAACACTGATTCTTTCAGTTGCTGATGACGTTTCTTGAATAAAGCCTTGGCAAAAGCATAGTAAACGTTCTCGTCAATTTCCTTGATGTTGACTATCTGGGCTCCTTGGTAAAGTGGACGCTCTGGCGACAGGAAGATATCTGACATCATGTGCTGCTTGCTGCCGGCAAAGATGAAATACACATTCGGCACAAACTGGATAAACGAACGCAACAGAGCTTCTGTGTCAGCCTCAGAATATTTGGTTATCTGTTGAAACTCATCGATGGCAATATAGCAACGTTTTTCGGACTGCTTAAGGTACTCGAATATACGATGAAGTGATTGCTCTTCTTGGTTTTTGGTGATGTCGAGTGAAAATGTCGGCATGCCAGTAGTGGCGTCGAATGTCATCGTAGGTCGGAAGCTACTGAAGAAGTCCTGTATCTTGTGCAGTGCTGTCTGGCTGGGTGTGTCGAGCCGTCCGAGAACGTTTCGGGCCATCAGTTGGACGAACTGTTCCAAGGTTTTGGTAGACAGGATGTCAAAGTAAATACAAGAAACCTCAGGCTGACTTTTACGGATTTGGGCAAACACATGACGAATCAGACCTGTCTTGCCAATTCTTCTTGGGGCTATCAGTGTGATGTTACGTTCATTGCCCAGACCTTTAATGATTTTTTCGGTCTCTGCCACTCTGTCGCAGAAGTACTCTGCGCCTTTGTATCCATATATTACAAACGGATTGTTTAACTTCTTCATATTTTACGCTTCATGTTTTACGCAGCGCAAATATCGTAGTTTTTCCCGAGACTGCCAAATTATTTGTGTTTTTTTTGCATTTGTTCTTTGTCGTTTCAATATTATTTCGTACTTTTGCACATTGATAGCCATTGACTGAAAAAATCAATTATAAAATAAGTATGCTTATGAAATCAAAACAACTTAAAACGAAGGGCGACGCTGCTGTTGCTCGCCTTGTTCTGCTCACTGACCAGTGCGTGGGCGCTGGAAGTAACGATTGGTGACGGAGGTGCTCTCTTGGCTTTAAAGAACCAAATCAAACTCGACATTACGCAACTCTCCACTCTCACGGTGTATGACGGTGAAACTGCGACAAGTGATAGGGTTCCTGCATAAGTGCACCGAAGATGGAGGCTCCTGATGCAGAGCCTGTAGAGGTGACAGAACCGGAGTAGAACGATTCGAAGAAGGATACTAACAAGAAGGGCAGGGACAAAAATCCCTGCTTTTTCTTTGCTATTTGCAAATTATTTCTTAATTTTGCAGCATAGTGTGGAAATAGTAACTAAAAACAATAAAATGAGAATGATGAAAAAGAAACTGATTGTAATGCTGATGCTGGTGGGTATGGCGATGACTGCCATGGGCCAGCAGATTGCTGTGGTGTTTGAAGGAGGCTCTATGAGAATGGCTGCGACACTCAAGCAAGCCGTTGATAATGCCACTGACGGCTGTGTGATCTATTTGCCGGCAGGTGGCTTCCAGATTGGCGACACGGTGAGAATCAAGCATCGTGTGTCGATTATCGGACTGAACCATAAGACCAAGTCGGAGAATGCCGATGGTATGACGACTATTTCGGGCAACCTATACTTCGACGAGGGTTCCGATGGTAGTGTGGTCATGGGATGTTTTATCTCGGGTAATGTGATGATTGGCTACGACGAGAAATCTGTCAACAACATCTTTATTCGCTATTGTAATCTCAACTCAATCCAAGTCAAGAGCAACCTTTGTACTGGAACGACCGTGAACCAGTGCTACATTCGTAATACGTGTGAGTTCAATAATGCTCCGGCTATCATTACCCACAATGTGATGAACGGCACAAATAGGCTGAATGGTGGCTTGTTCGACCATAACGTCGTTGTGACGGGAACGATCAATGCCAGCAATTCCACAATTACCTACAACGTCTTTATGAATAATAGTCATGGTGGTGACAATTGTATCACATACGGCAATTTGCAGAAAGACAGTCCGTGGGGTGATGCCTGTGAAACCGTCTCAGCAGAGTGGAGTGAAGTGTTCGTGGATCCCCAGTATGGCATCAGCAGCAACAGCGATTTCCACTTTAAGACTGAGTATAAGAAATATGAAAATGAGAGAGGTCTTTATGGTGGTAAAAATGCAGAAAACGACAAATACTTCCACGGCGATGCTTTGCCCCCAGTGCCATACGTCAAGGACAAGAAGGTGCCCGAACACACCAACTTCGATGGTAATCTGGTGATTAACCTGACCGTAAAGGACGGAAACAAGTGACAAGTAAAATTAAAGATGAAAGATTAAAGATTAAAATTTAAAATGTCAAAATTAAAAATACGCAATATGAAAAAGGTAGTTCTTTCTATAGTTTTAATGATAGCAGCAGTTACTGTTAGTGCCCAACAGATAGCAGTGGTGTCGAGCAGTGGTGCTACGACAATGTGTCAAACCCTTGGCGATGCCATTAGCAAGGCAAGCAGCAATAGTGTCATCTATCTGCCTGCAGGAGGCTTCCAGATTAGCGATGACGTAAAAATCAGTAAAAAACTGACCATTGTCGGCGTGACGCATAAGGCCAACTCAGACAATGTGGAGGGTAATACCATTATTTCGGGCAATTTGTTCTTTGATAGTGGTAGTGACAATAGTGCTGTTATGGGCTGCTATATTTCTGGCAATGTGAATATTGGCAATGATGGCAATGCTGTAAATGGTATTCTGATTAAATATTGTAACTTAGGCAGTGTTCAGGTGAGCAATAATCAATGCTCTAACACAAAAGTTAATCAGAATTATATTCGTGGTGGCTCAAACTTTAACGGTGCAAGTGCGATAATCCAGAACAACATACTTCATAGTGTTCTCATGATAACTGGCGGTGACATATCCTATAATGTGTTTACAAGCCGCTATTATTATGTTGGTACTCTTTATGCACTGTTCTATGTTTACGATGCGACGGTTTCTAATAATGTTTTTCTTGAATCATCAGGTATTCACTCAGGCTCTAATTGTCAGACATCTCAAAATTTGACAAATAAAACTGCTTGGGGCGATGACGGTATTAATCTCGGCTTGGCAAATTGGGACGGAGTGTTTAAAAATAATAGCGGCGTTACCCCTGTCTCTGATTATACTTTTGTAGGTGATTACGCAGAATATAACAGCAAGGCGGGCATTCATTCCGGTGGCACAGGTTTTAGCGAAGGCTGTATGCCCCCAGTACCTTACGTTTCCGTGAAGGAGATTGACGAGCAGACCGATGCTGCAGGTAATCTGAAGGTTACACTGCGTGTGAAGGCTGCAAACAATTGATATAGATTAAATATTAAAGATTAAAAATTAAAATGGGAAAATTTTAAAACGCGTATTCCTCATGAAGAGAAAACATATATACGCCCTCATGCTGGCTCTGCTCACACTGCTGCCTACAGGCTTGCTGGCGCAGTCGGTGACCGGTATGCAATACTGGTTCGACGATGGCAGTAAGCATACGATAAGCATCAGCGAAGGCGAGAATACTGAGCATCTCTCCACCAGTGGGTTGAGCGTGGGTATGCACACCCTGTACTACCGCTTTACCCAGAGTGGGGGAGACATCTACGAGGATTTCGAGATCACCGACCCGGAGACTGGCGAGGTAACGCAAACGAGAAGATACTACGGTGACCTCGACTATTCGCCGGTCTATAGTGTGCGCTTCTTCAAGCACGACCCCTCAGAGGGTAGTACAGTGGAGTATTGGTTCGACAAGAATAGCAACCACGCCACGAAAGACATCAGTGGTCAGGAAAACGAAACGGTGACACTGGACCTGAAGGACAACAGCATGTTCCCGTTGGGCTTCCACCAGCTGAACATGCGCTTCTCGACGCCCGGCAAGAGTCCCAGTGCCATCTATACCGCTGACGTCATGAAGTTCTCGGCAGGTTCCGACTATCTGGAATACTGGGTGGATGACAATCAGGCGAACAGCAGGAAACTCAAGACGGGAGCAGGCAATGCCAGCGTCGTCGTTACTACAGCGATGCCACTGGACCTCAGCCACGTATCGCCAGGCTTGCATCACCTCTATTTCCGTACCTGCGATGCCAACGGTGTGGCAGGTAGTGCCGTCTATTCCGCTATTATCTTCCGTCATGCCAGCGAGGCCAGTCAGATAGAATATTGGTTCGACGACGATGCCTCGACCATTCAGAAGAAACAGTTTGCCGAAGCCTATCAGAATGGTGCAGGCTATACCCTCGAGCTTAGCAACGACATATTTCCACAGGGTCTGCACCAGCTGAACATCCGTGTGTCGACGAAGAACAGTGGTAAGAGTGCCATCTACTCGATGCCTGTGATAAAAATGGCTGCTAACAGCTTCAATACCGTGGAATTCTGGCTCGACGACGACAGGGAGAATGTCCAGACGCTCAGTGGCTCATTAAGTAGCAATGGCGTCGCTATTGTCGGTGACCTCGACTTCAGCTATGCCGATCCCGGCATGCATTATCTGCACTATCGAGCCATCGGCAAGGATGGCAAGCCCAGCAATGCCATCGGCGAATGGCCCGTCATGGTCAAGTCGCGGTATCCGCTTGATCCGGAAGAAGTGAAGGTAACTGGCTATAGCTTCTGGGTAGATAATCAGGAGCCTATAGAGTATTATATTCCAGAACCGACCAGAAATAAGACGATACATCATCAGATAGATGCTCGCAAATTGTCACAAGGTAACCATACTCTGCATACGAAGGTGTGGAATTCCTATGGTGTTCGGTTAACAGAACAAGATGTATTTATTGTGGGTAAAGTCGATGTTCCCCAACTGACATTGACAGCAACAGCTGAAGATGGCTGTGTTCAACTGACAACGAATGCCTTGGCCAATGACGTTAGTTATATGATGTATCGTAAAAATGCCGATGGTGCTTCTGCAAAAGTCTACACCGCCAGCAAGAGCTATCCTACGGATGTGGCCTATGCCGACCATCCTGCCACAGGTAGTTATACTTATTATGCTGTTGGCGTCTATACTGATGCTGACGGAAAAGAGCAGCAAGTGTCGAGTAATGAAGTCCCCGTTAGTGTAACTGCTTCAGAGACACCGATTGCCACAAATGTAGGAAATGTGATTGGACGACTGGCGGTCGATTCCCATACACCTGAAAGCGGAGTGACAGTACGTTTCTCTGACGGTGTCTCTGTCAGCGTTAACGATGGCATGTTCCGTCGCAACAACGTTCCCTGTGCAAAGATGACTCTGACTGTTGATGGTGATGATGCCCATCAATATGAACCTAAGGAGATTGAAGTAAAAGAGGGACAGAATCTTGTTGAACTGGAAGGTCAGTTAGTTGAAGACCTGATAGAAGACAACAGAACCAACGACCTTGCTTTCGATTCCAAGATATCGTATGAGCCAGGCAGGTATATTAAGTTCACTTTAAGAAGGCTGACCAGCAAGAAGTGGGAAGGATCCGTTCGTGTGAGATTTATCAAGAAGAGAGACAAAACTGACGATGATGACACACCACCGGACAACGATGACTCATCTATACTCGAATCAGAGAAGAACTATGAGGTTATTCAAGTAGACAATCTCTCGATTTCATGGCGTGAGGAGATTACCATACCTTTAGACGAATTCAGACCTAAAAAGAAAGAATGGTATTACATCTATGTCGAATCGCAAAGGAAATCCGAGAATGCGACTCAAAAGCCTAAATTCAAATTGGTGGCGAACGATTTGATTTATGATGCCAAGAACCCCATTCTCAAAAAGATTGATAAAGTTAATACTGAACAATTGGAGGATGAGGACAAAGTTATTCTATTCTCTAATCTGGTAGTAGGCGCATGCGGCTTTGCAAAAACACTGGATACATCTCTGAAGTACATAGCAGACTTTGGCACTGATGTTCTAGCAAAAGCTTTTGATAACAAGCTGCAAGGTGTTTATACCAAAGAACAATTAACTTCACGGATTGAACGTTTGGTGGAAGGTGGGCAGGTAGAACCTGATGATAAGAAAGTCTCAAAACTCATTTCTGAGGTCATCGGTGAAAGTGCCTCCATTAACAACGTGTTAATTCGTGACTTTAGGGATAAAATAAAAGATGGTGTAAAGGTTGCGTCGAACATCAAAAAGTATTGGGGCTACGTTGATAAATCATTAAAAACGCTGGATGATATACAAGATCAGACCAGTTATGAGAATTATTTCTATTGCGCACAAAAGATACTGGGTTTGTCGAGTGATCCCTTTACCAAGGTTCTTAAGGTCTATCTTGACGTTGGTGAGAAAATTGTCAACAAAGCATTGGGTATATTTGAAGACTGGTATAAAACAGATGTTGTCTATGATTTCCTTGACTTCCGCCCTGATCCTGAACAGATTGAAAACAATCCGAAGTTGTATGCTTACAATAAAAAGCTTAATTTCAAGATTAGGATTAAGCATAAGCGTACTTTCCCCCATTTGCTGGACACTTCAGTCGGATTCAAATATGTAGAACCTTCAAGGTTAATAGATAAGGTCCTCGTCAAAATGAACAACATGGAGGACCAAAACTTGGTGGCTACTGCGACCTTTGACATGATTGGCGAGGACGATTGTATTATGTTGAAGCAGACGTCCATTGATAATCGTGGAGTTTCTGCTGAACAAACCAGAATGGGGGGAAACGGATATCTGTCAGGCGGAAACGAAGTCAGACGCTTTTGGATGGAGATATATTGGAAAAATGGCCGTATATCTTACATACCACTGCTTGATACTGATGGTGTCAAGTTGGACCTGGTAGAGTATCCCAACCTCATTACGGTTACGTTCTATTCTGAATCTGCAGACGGACCGGTACCGAATATTGCGGATATTATCAGGCTAGATGACTAATGAAATAAATGGAATAGATATGAAGAAAAGTTTCACGATAATCATTCTCTTGGCTCTTTCTGCCACAGTGTTCTCCCAGAAGGTTAACTTCTATTCGGGAGAGTTCGCTGCTGGTGTGAAGATTCACCTGGACCTCACTGAAGATGAGGATGTCCTCCAAAGCCAGATGGACACCATTACGGATATCAATTTGTCAGCTATGATGATTGCTGATGTCCGGGATGCGGTCTATATGCCTAATGTAAAGAAACTCAATCTTTCTGGCAATCGTATCAAGGACATCTCGCCACTCATTGTGCTTGATTCGCTTCAAGAGCTTAATCTGAAAGGAAATGAGCTGGACGATATCAATATGCTTGCCTTCTCTTCCTCTAAACAAATGACAGTGGATGTTACGCAGAATTATATAACGGATTTTAGTTATATCATGGCTCCTACTCCTTGTCAGTTCACCATTGTTGGTGCAGAATGGCAGTCTATAAAGAACCCTCCTTATTTTAAAGTCAATAATTTCTATGTTATGATTAACGATAAGGGCTATCCGGAAGTGTACTATCAGGGACAAACCAATATTGATAAACCCGTACGCCTTGAAGGCCTGACGTTTACTGATGATGCAGTCATGGACAACAGAATGCATACGCAAGTGGCTATGAATCATCCGATTGTTACCACCAAATTGTTTCTGACAAATGGCGAACAAAAAGACAGCACTTATGTGTTGCCCCCAACGTTCTATCCAGCAAAGAAAGACAGTCCTATTCTGATAGAGACGGGCCTTCCTGAAGACTACAGGATAATATCTATAGCTGCACATGGTTCAGTAGAAATGGAGGGTACAATAGTCAAATACACAGCATCCGAAGACTTGATGCCAGATACTATCAGAGTCTGTTATTATCAAGGTTCTGATTTGAAGGGATATGGTCTTATTCCTGTCGGTCTCCGCATCGGTGATGCGAATGCTGACGGTAAGGTGACGATAACCGATGCCGTGGGTATCGTTAACTATATCCTTGGCAATCCTTCAGACAACTTCAACGAGACTGCCGCTGACGTCAATCACGATGGCAAGATCACCATCACCGATGCCGTGGGTGTGGTGAATATCATCTTGAACAGTGGTAGCAGTGCCCCGAAGATGGATGTGGTGGGGCCTGAAGATACTGCTGAGACTGTAGAGACGACGGAGCCGGAGTAAATATCCGTTCATTGATATAGGAGAAGGGGCAAGAAGTAAAAAACTTGCCTCTTTTCTTTGTGGTTAGCCGAAAAATGCGTACTTTTGCAGCAAAAATAGTAAAACCATTAAAAAATGAGAAGATTTACCGTTTTGATGCTTGTCGCCTTGATGGGCTGTTTATCTGTTTGTGCAGAGGAGATAACACAGGAACAGGCACTCGAGAAAGCCCGGCAGTTTATGCCTGGTAAACAGTTTGGGAAGGTAAGTGTGCGTCGTGCATCTGCAAAAGAATGCAACCCTTACTACGTGTTTAACGCTGAGAACAACGGCGGCTTTGTGGTGATTGCCGGCAACGACCTCATGCCTGAGGTGCTGGGCCATGCAGACCATGGGCATCTGGACCTGTCGAAGGCTCCGGATAATGTGAAGTGGCTCTTTGACTACTATGCCGAAGTGGCTAAGTCGTTGAAGAATGTGACGGCCAATAGCACGATGGCCAAGCGTATTGCTGCCAGACGTACAACGGCCGCTGAGCGTTCGGCACTGGCACCACTGATGACGACGAAGTGGAATCAGGACGGTATATACCAGCAGTATTGTCCGCAGATTGGTGAGCAAAAGGCGCTTACCGGTTGTGTGGCTACGGCTATGGCGCAGGTGGTGAACTATTTCCAATGGCCGTTGAACGTTGTACGTGAGTCGGTAGGCTATACTTCCAACAAGGATGACAAGACTAAGCCGCAGATTGACCTGGAGACGCTGCCAGCAAGGAAGTTCAACTGGTTTAACATGTCTGACGACGATATTGCTTGGCTGATGCGCTATTGCGGACAGTCGGTATTGATGGACTACAACACCGACGAGTCGACAGCGTATGCTACAAGCATCCCTGGAGCTCTTATCTCTGTCTTCAATTTCAGCAAGGCAACGGACCTGGTGGAGCGCGAGGAGTTTACCGACGAGGAGTGGGAACAGGTGCTTTACCATGAAATAGAGTTGGGACGCCCCGTCATCTACAGCGGATATAAGGATCAGTCGGGTCATACCTTTGTGCTGCACGGCTATAAAGACGGCGAGTTCTACATCAACTGGGGCTGGGGTGGCACCCTCGACGGCTACTTCAAGCTGACGGCTCTGACCCCAGGGACCTCTGACTTCACGGAGCGACAGAATGCCGTGGTGGGCGTACAGCCTGCCTCGAACAATGATGTCAGTTATGACGATAAGCCTGAAATCGGTTTCCTTGAGGTGCATGTGGAGACGCAGGGCCAGCTGGCTACGTTGCTCCCTGAGAGCGATCGCTACCGCATCAGCCGTCTGAAAGTTACCGGTGTGGTTGGCGGTAAAGACATCGACGTGATTCGTGACATGTCGTTGAATAGGTACAATGCCGAAAACCAGGGCCGCCTGTCGAAGCTCGACCTGTCGGAGGCCCGATTTGTGAGCGGTGCTAATTATAATGGTAGCTATTCTATGACTGATAATGCCGTTGAAGACTGGATGTTTAACAACTGCGCTACGCTGAAGGAGATTGTGCTTCCCCAGACAATAGTCAGCATCGGACAATATGCCTTTGCCGGTACTGGCCTGACCTCGATGGTGATTCCGAGGGATGTGCAGTACATTGCCGGCAATGCCCTTGCGCTGCCAGCTATGAAGTCGCTTGTTGTTGACGAGGATAACAAGACGTTCTATTCACAGAATAACGCCATCTACGAGAGGTCTACGGGCAAACTCGTGAGAGGGTGCCGCGCTTCCGGCATTCCAGAGGGTGTGGAGGAAATCGGTGACAATGCCTTCCAGAAAGCCGGTCTGGAGAGTATTGTCTTGCCCAAGAGCCTGAAGAAAATAGGATATTGGGCTTTCTACCTTAATGATAAAGTAAAGGATGTTTATATTCCGGAGAACGTCGAGTTTATCGGCAACGAGCCTTTCCGTAGTTGTGGTTTGGTGTCAATCAAGGTTGACGGGAACAATCCGAATTACGACTCGCGTAACAATTGCAATGCCATCATCGAGACAGCTACCAATACGCTTATTCAAGGCTGTGCTACAACGAAGATTCCTGACGGTGTGGAGGCCATTGCCAGTCGTGCTTTCGCTGAAGCCAAGGTGTCGGTGGTAGATATTCCCTCAAGCGTGACGCAATTGGGGATGATGCCTTTCGAGGAAACTGGCCGTACCTTGTCAACGTATAAGGTTTCATGGGATGAGCCGCTGGCGATAGAGAGCCAATATGTGTTGGGCGACCCGTCGTGGGATCATATTAGTCGTAATGCCCGTCTGATAGTGCCTAATGGCAAGAAGGGCGTTTATGAGGCAGCACCCTATTGGGGTGAGATGTTTACGTCGCTTGAGAGGAAGATACTGGAGGTGTCGGAGTACGAGGCGAACCGCTCCCTGACCGTCAACGTTGCCGAAGCAGGAACGCTGAACGATTTGGTGAAAGACCAAAAAGGCATTGTCGAGGAACTGAAGGTGACAGGTCAGATTAATGGCTATGACATACAGTGCCTGAGGGATTTGTGCGGGCAGGGCGGCTTGGTGTCGGACATCGACCTGTCGAATGCTTCTATCGTTGAAGGAGGTGGCGCTACTGCCAACGAACTGCCGCAGTCTGCTTTTGTAAGTACATCCAACTTGAAGCATATCGTGCTACCGAAGAATCTGACGGCTATCGAATCATTTGCCTTCCAGGACAGCGGTATTGAGGAATTGGTGGTACCCGCGACCGTTACTTCCATCGGTCGTGACGTATTTTACTATGCCCGTAACCTGAAAGCGCTGAGCGTCGAGGCAGGCAACACCGTGTTCGACTCCCGTGACAACTGCAACGCCATCATCGAGAAGGCTACCAATACTCTGCGCATCGGCTGTGTCAATACCGTGATTCCCGACGGTGTGACGGCATTAGGCAATATGGCCTTCAGCGGTGTACCCGCACTGAAAGAAATCGTCATTCCCAATTCAGTCACCTCTTTGGGCTGGGCTACGTTCTGGGCAGATATCGAGCTGAGTAAGGTGACCATGTCGGCAAAGATCACCGAACTGGGTGAATCACCTTTCGGCGGATGCGAAAGAATCACGTCGTTCATCATCGACCCCGCCAACCCCAAATACGACTCGCGCGAGAACTGTAACGCCATCATCGAGACGGCTTCCAATAAGCTCATCCAGGGCTTCGCTACTACGAAGATTCCCAATGACGTGAAGATCATTGCTTCCGCAGCCTTCCGCAGCCTGTCAACACTCACCGAGATTGAGATTCCTGCCAGCGTGGAGAAAATTGAGGCCGAGGCCTTCCTCTACTGCAACCAGATGACGAAGGTGACGACACATATCAAGAAGCCGTTTGCCGTTTCGTCGATGGTGTTCAACGGCGACAACATGAAGATTGCCAAGCTCTATGTTCCTTACGGTACGAAGCAGGCATACGCCAACACGCCTGGTTGGAGCAACTTCCCATACATCATTGAGATGGAACCCGTCGAGGGCGAATATGCCCATAATGCTGCCAGCGTGGTGACTACCGACTTCGGCAAGGGCTATGCCGCACTGAACGGACAGGTCGCAGTGCCCGTCACGTTGGCAGGTGAAGGCCTGGACGAGATTACCAACATCGACTACACCATTACGACTGGTGGCGTTGTGACAGAGCATCATCTGGAACTGACCAATCCCATCACCTTCATGATGAATGCAGAGGTGTTGATACCCATCGAGGCCGACGCCTCTGTAGGTGAGCGCGAAAAGGTGTTCACGCTGACGAAAGTGAACGGTAAGGCTAATGAGTGTACGACGGAGAATATGACGGCCAGTGGTAAGCTGGTCACTGTGGCCAAGAAACCCAAGGTGGTGCCTGTACTGGAAGAGGCTACTGGCACATGGTGCGGTTGGTGTGCACGAGGCATTCCCGCGCTGGCTCTGCTCAACAAGATATATAAGGACAATGTCATCACCATTGCTGTTCACGGTGGAGGTGGTGGCGACCCGATGATACTTGACGGCTATCAGCTGAATGCATCGGGCTATCCCAGCTGTCAGGTTAACCGTGGCGAATTCGTCGACCCATACTACGGCAGTGGCGACCAGGCCTTCGGCATCAGCCGCGAGATAGAAGCTGTTCAGCGCAGCTATGTGCCTGCAGGCATCGAGGTGGAGGCTGAATGGAAGGATGAAAGCCAACAGCAAATCAACATCAAGACTACCACGACCTTCGTCGAGAATGTGGCTGAGGCTAACTACCGCATTGGCTACCTGTTAGGTATTT
>JAEEGJ010006306.1_pt1 | contig 35756 bp, 36 predicted proteins | sample 8958761 | NCBI WGS metagenome assembly JAEEGJ01 (sample SAMN16246546, study PRJNA631951) | gut metagenome | biome: gut microbiome; feature: rumen; material: RS-attached | host: Bos | place: Iran: Karaj | collected 2018-10
TATTCTATTGCTAAGCGAGAAACAACAGCAACATATCCTTTTCATCGTGAACAGCTCCTTTCCTTGTGATGTTATTAGTATACTGCATAGCTGTGATGTATTCTAAAGTCGGTACAAAAGTACCCTTGTGGCGGTCGCCGCGATAGACTTCATGACCGTGCTTGTAGGCGATGACCTGTGCCATCGGAAACGGTATCCACACTCCGTCATCAAGCGGTTTTGTGGAGAAAATAATACCGTTTTCAAGCCTTTTGAAGCACAGGGTATTTTTCAGATTCTTGTGTACATAAAGCATATCGCCGTCGTATATCATCAGATTCAGCTTGTTTCGAGGAGCATTCTCAACTATGAAATGATTGACTATCTCAAAGCGTTCATGCTCCTTGGGAACAGCTCGTGAGATATGCTCGTTCATATGGTCCAGCAGCGAGAGGAAGAACCTCTCGGAGTCCGTATCACCTGCCTGAGTAGCAGCATACCGATGATTATGCCTGCTGTTGAAAATAGTACCATTATGTATGAGAGTCCATTCTCTGCCTGAGATATCCCTGCCTGTGAAAGGGTGGCAGTTGTTTTCATTTATAGAACCTACGGTGGCAAATCTTATATGTGCGAGAAGGTTTTTCTGCGGAGCAAGACTATCTATCATATCACCGAGAAAAGAGCTTTCAGCGGCGCAGACAGGCTCTTTCAGAATGACTCTGCCGCTGTTTTCGTACATCATTCCCCAGCCGTGAGGATTGCTTCTGCTGTGAGCAAAAAAACTGCGCAGATAGTCCGATATATCCGTATTTTTTTCAGAAGTGAAGCCGAGAAGCTCGCACATTTATGTCACCGCCTTTTCCGTTCATAATGCATAATTCAGAATCGTTTTACTTAAACAGGCATTGCTGGTTATTTTATTCTTTTCAAACGCAATTACTTCAAGTGCCTTTTCGTTATCAGAAAAATGCTTTTCCATTTCTTCAATAACCTCAAGTCCGCGCTCCAAAAGTTTTGTATCGGGTTCAAGCAGAGCCGCATTTTTATGATCGCGCACTGCCTTTTCCTGTAGCTCCGGAGTGAAGTCAAAATCAGGCTGCGAGAGCAGATAAAGAATAAGCAGATGTGCAAATTCAAGGTCTCTGCCGTCTATACCGAGAGGTGCGGACGGGTTAAGGTCGAACATTCTCAGCTCGATATGGTCAACTCCGTTTGCCGCAAGATTTTCAAGGCTGTTCACGCCCTTTGGTTTAAGACGTATGGGCAGATAAAGCTCGCTTGCGGAGTACAGCGAACCCGTCACAATATGCTTCTTGATACTGCCTGTGAATGTCTTTAAGCTCCTGTGGTCGAGAATTGGCAGGAACTTGTTCCAGTAACCCCGTTTGCTGTTTCGCAGGGACGAATATTCACTCATAATTATACCGCTTTTTCCGTCCTTGTCAAGTGAAGCGTCATAATATGGACTTGCTGCGGTCAGCAATACCAGCAGCCAGCTGTGTGTCATAAGCTGCTTGTAAAGCCTGAGATAAAGCTCGTCGCGGAATGTGTGAAAGTCCTCATTATTTGTGTTGAGCTCGCGTAGAAATTCCTCTGCAAATGAGAAATTGAAATGAATCCCCGAGAAAAGCATAAGCTTTTTTCCGTATTTCTGTTCAAGGACTTCACGATATGCTCGCTTTGAAGAATGGTCTCCTGTGAATTCTGCAATAGGTATATCGTCCTCGCTGTCAAAGTGTGGAGGATTGCTGTACAGCCATATGCTCTCAACGTTTTTAGTCAGCTCCTCACGGGCTCTTTTATCAAGCTCTGCAAGGGCTTCAACAGCCTCGTCAACGCTGTGACAGACAGGAGTTACGAGCTCGATCTGGTTCTCGCAGAAGTCCCTTGTGATATGCTCGTCATTGCCGAAAGGGTGTGGAGTCTGAGCAAGTCTGCCCTGACCGTCCACACGGAGAGTTTCACGCTCAATGCCGAATTTTCCGCTGTAATAATATTTACTTGTGGTCATAAATATCACCTCAGATATCTGTAATTCTTACCTGCCGCACATTTTTTATCCTGCGGAGCCTGCGGGAAACAGTTCCATCTTCGGAAGCAGTCTCAAAGCAGATATCGGCAGTAAAATGCGAAACAAGGGTATTCTGTTCGTCTGTCACTACATTGGCTGTATGGGTTATGATGTTGCCGTTAAGGCGTCTGATGACGTTGGAAATCTCGCCGACAAGACCTATCCTGTCAAGGGATATCACTTCAATTCTTTTCATATGATTCCTCCTGCAAATAAAAATAGTCTGCCTCCGCGGCAGACTGTTTGCTTACAGGCAGAAAAAGCCTATGATACAGAAAGCACGGGGCTCGTTATACAAATATTCATTTTACACATATGTACCTGCATAACAAACACCTCCTTTAATACATACTGATTTACTATGTTTATATTATACTATAATACGCATACTTTGTCAATAGGATTTCTGTGAATTGGTTATTGACTTTTACTCTTGCCGGTTATATAATCATATTATAACAAGCTGCAAGCCTGCTGTTCCTCGTCAAAAAGCTCGGTTATAGTCGGAGTATCGCCGCATATAGGACAGGACGGAACTCTTTTCGGCAGTTTTACTTTGCGCCATTCCATTTTAAGTCCGTCGAATATGAGCATACTTCCTGTGAGAAGCTCCCCCTGACCTGTGATGTACTTCACGGCTTCAAGAGCCTGCATGGAACCTATTATACCAGCCATAGCGCCGATAACTCCTGCTTCACGGCAGCTGGGGACTGCGTCCTTCGGCGGCGGAGCTTCAAATATACAGCGGTAGCAGGGACCTTTATCGGGGACATATGTCATAAGCTGCCCCTCAAAGCGCAGGATACCTGCGTGACAAAAGGGCTTGCGTCCAAGGACGCAGGCGTCGTTTATGAGGAACTTTGTGGGGAAGTTGTCAGCGCCGTCGATTATGAAGTCGTAGTCCGCTATCATAGCCGCGATGTTTTTGCTGTTTACGTATTCGTGATAAGTTATAACTTCAACATCGGGATTGAGGGCTTTTAGAGTCTCGGCGGCGGACTGTACCTTTGATTTGCCTACATCATCGGTGATGTGTATTATCTGCCTTTGCAGGTTTGAAAGCTCCACGTTATCGCAGTCGGCAATGCCGATAGTTCCCACGCCTGCGGCTGCAAGGTACATCGCAGCAGGTGCGCCGAGACCTCCTGCGCCTATGATGAGCACCTTTGCGGCAAGGAGCTTCTTCTGCCCCCTTACGCCTATTTCTTTTAATGTGATATGTCTCGAATAGCGTTCGAGCTGTTCGTCTGTTAAAGCCATTTTTGCCTCCCGAAAGGATTTTTATATGAAAAGTATAAATGCGGCGGAACTATCCGCTCTTGATATGGAAAAAGTGCTTCTTCTCGACATAAGAAGCCGCGAAGAATTTGAAAACAACGGTATAAAGGGCTCGGTAAATGTGCCCTTTGACGAGATATCAACGGGACTTTCAAAGCTCCCGAAGGACAAGCCTGTCTACGTACTGTGCAGAACAGGCGACCTCAGCGAAGAAGTCGCCGAGATACTTGAAGACCGCGGATATGACGTATATAATGTGGAGGGCGGTCACGCCGCATATATCGTAAATCTTGCAAGTGTAAAGCTGTGAACACAATTCCTACTTGTTTAATAAGTATAGCATATACACATCAGCTTTTCAAGGGCGTCGGGTATAGCTTTTTCCTATAATCTGCAATGGATTTTTAGCATTGGACAAGCCTCTTTCTGTGTGATATAATAAAGTCACACCAAACGAAAGGAGCGGTGAAAATGAAAAACAGAATATCCTGTATGCTTGGTATGCTCCGCTCTATCGTCAGGGGGACAGACCGAATGTGCAGCACTGGACGATGTTACAACGAAATTCAAATTTTAGCTGAAAGCATTAAGTGTATAACCTCCTAAAACAATACATTTTAATGAAACGACAATGCAGCTTCTTCTATAACGAAGGAGCTGTTTTTTGATTTTCAGATATAGTTTTTTGTTATTGTTGGCAATGGATTATTCGCATTGGACAAACGGCAAAATACAGATTATAATATAAACATACCACACAGGAAAGGAGCTGTACAAATGGTAACAAGAAAGGATTCCATATTTGATGAAGATATATCTGCAAAGAATGAGGAAATCGCTATCGCTAAGGAGGCTCTCTGGCTGTATGAAAAGTTCGGCGAGGGCGAATACAAGGACATAGAGGGACTTTGCAAGGCTGCCACTATCGGCGAGATAGAGGGAAAAGGCTGGTCGCTGACTCCCGGTGCTTATGTTGGCGTTGCTCCCGTTGAGGACGACGGCGTTGATTTTGCCGAGCGTATGTCTGAGATACACAAGGAGCTGCTTGCTTTGCAGGCTGAGTCCAACTCCCTTATGGAAACTATATCTAAGAATATGGAGGAGTTGGGGATATGAGTTGGAAAACAGCTAAATTGGGAGAAATATCAACAGTTTCGTCCAGTAAAAGAATTTTTGCTCGACAATATACGAATAAAGGTGTACCATTTTATCGACAGAAGGAAATAATTGATAAAAAGAATAAAGTTGAACTTACAGATATACTTTATATCAGTCAAGAAACTTACGATGAAATAAAAGCGAAGTTTGGAGCACCGAAAAAAGGCGATTTACTAATTACAGCAGTTGGTGTTACACTTGGTATACCATATGTTGTTGATGATGAGACTTTTTATTTTAAAGACGGTAATCTTATTTGGCTTAGAGATTTCGACGAATCTGCCGATTCCAAGTTTGTTTATTATTGGATAACATCAGAAACTGGAAAGAAAGCAATGTGGTCAAGGACTATTGGTTCAGCTCAACCAGCACTGACAATAGATACAATAAAACAATTTGAGATACCATATCCACCTATCGAAAAATAATGATAAAGCATCAATTCTGTTATATGGATTGATTATGCTAAAAAAAGCTAAAAAAAGTATTAATGCTCAAAAGTATATTATTCAGAAAATTCGAGCATACTCACTTTTATTACCCTATCTCGTTCCTCATATTGAAGATCTGATGATTAAGCCTTACAAATTAGATAAGCGGGAAATAGAAATAATTATAAATGAAATATATGATACATACATTAACACAAGTTATTATGAAGCAATTTCGTATTCGATATATCTTGCTATAAACTATGACATAACAATTAATAATTTTGATATTGATTGTATTATATAAACTAAAGATTGTATTGTAATGATGATGGCTTTGTTGTATTGTCGAAAAAACAAGCTTTCTTCTTTAGAAATTAAATTACATGATAAAGCACTTTTAATTAGAGATAATGACGAATTCGATGAATACTGGTTGTTTGAATATGAATGATCATCTTGGAAAGATAATAACTTACGCATCTGGACTTGATGCAAGTGTCGTAGTCTGGATAGTAGCAAATGCGAGAGACGAACATGCCAGTGCTATAGAATGGCTGAATAATCACACAGATGACAATGTATCATTCTTCCTGATAGAGATTCACGCTTATAAAATTGGCGATTCTGCTCCTGCACCAATGTTCAAGATAATTGAACAACCGAATAACTTTGTCAAGAACGTAAAAGTTCTTGCAGAAAAAGGAGAGCTTAACGAACGCCAAAAGCACCGCCTTGATTTCTGGACAAAGTTTAACGATCTCATTGACGAGCGTGGAAAACCTTTTAATAAGCACAAACCATCTACCGACCATTGGTACACTGTAGCTGTTGGCTCATCAAAATGCCATATTTCCATTGATTTGGTTCATAAGGAGCACAGAATTAGAGTAGGTTTGTGGATTGATGACAGTAAGGATATGTTTGATTATTTCTTTGAGAACAAGGCGGCAATTGAATCTGCTGCTAAGGTTAATCTTGAATGGGACAAGCTTGACAATAAAAAAGCATCTGCCATTTACACTTATATTTCTAAACTCAATTTTAATGACCAAAGCAATTACAATGATCTCATGAATAAAACTATAGATTTGGTTATCGCATTCAAAGAGGCTTTTACACCGTTTTTGAGTAAATATACTGGAGACTAACTCTTTCATTCAATGTTTAATAGTAGAGTAATCTTTATAAGAATTATTGAATTGCGAAAAAAATATTTTTGGAAAGGTACGCTGCTTTAGATTTTTGTTCTTTATTTGTTACTTATTGTGGCAAAAAATCACCAAAAATCAGTAAAAATGAAATTAAACGAATTGCTCTGAAACTGCGTGATACAGGCAATTACTCGAAATAACACAAATTACAAAAAGTGCTTTGGGTCTCTTCGAATCCCCTATGCTCCATTTCATAATCGGTTATAAATAAACGTTTCTCAATATGAGAAACGTTTATTTATTTAACTAAATTAGGTGAGGACACTATGAGGGCACTATTGGCGTAAAAAACAGACATAATATTTTTTTGAAATTTGTCAATATTTCACTATTTTTTGGAAAAGTAAAATAAAAATGTAATTAACTAATTATTTATATATGTTTCCTTCTATGTTTTTTAGGGAAGATATGATGTCCACAGAGCTAAAATATATAGAGGAAAAGCAATCATTCATCAACAATGCATTTGGAATATTAAAAGCAAACAGATCGCTACGATGATAACTATCATATTCAATGAACTGCTGTATATTTTATTAGCTATTATATATAATGCCTCTGAAAAAAAGATGATAGCTAAACAAGAGAGTCGGAGCAAAAAACATCTGAAAGCTGAAGCTTTTTAAACAAACATCTGTAGAATCAGTCTGTATACAACGAACTTACAGCTGCTTTTATTTACAACTGCTAAATAAAACAAACAAAGATCATTATCTGTAAAGTGGCCTTTATTCACAAAAATTACATTGAAACCACTCTATTATAATGATATAATATTAATACAAAATACCACAGGAGGTTGAAAATGGAACCGGCTTACTTAAGGAAAATAGCAACAGCTGTTAATAGTATCATTTTTATCCTTGTATTTGGTCATATGTTGTTTTTTTATTATATTGATGTTCCTTTCCTTGTAGCATTTAGTATTCCTGATGCCTGTATTTATATTATAGGCTTTATTCTTATATATTTCGATAAACTTCATGTATATGTATGGCTATTATACTGTTGGATAACACTATATACAGGTGTGACAACAATTAGTATCGGTGTCGGATACGGATTCCATCTATACTGTTTTTCAATGATACCTATCATCTTCGTAACAGAATACATATCATATAAACAAAGCCGACGAAGTATGAAAGCATTGTCCGTAAGTATGGTAATTGCTGTGTTTTATATCATATATACTGTATACGCAACATATTTTGGACCTGTTTTTGAATGCAGCCAGCGACATAAAACATTATTTTGGAGCTTCAATGCACTGGTAGTTTTCTGCTTCCTTATTTCTTTTACCTACTACCTTATAAAAATAATTATAATCTCTGAGGAGAAACTGAAACAAGCAGCTCAGATTGATCAGCTCACGAGGCTTTACAATCGTCATTATATGTTCGACAGACTCATTAATATTACAACTGAAGACCAAAAATGTATTCTTGCTATAACTGATATTGATAACTTTAAATGTATTAATGACACTTATGGTCATAATGCAGGTGACGAGGTCCTTAAAGGCTTATCCGAACAAATCAAAATAGAATGCTCAAACTGTGAAATAGCACGTTGGGGCGGCGAAGAGTTTCTTATTATCTCTTATAAATCATATTCAGAAACTATTTCAATGCTTGATAATTTAAGAAAAAAGATAGAAAACTCTTCTATTAATTATGATGGAAAAAAAATAAAAGTAACGATCACAATTGGTATAGCATCTCGATGCTCTGGTCAAAATCCTAATGAATGGATACAGATTGCCGACAAAAGATTATACTATGGCAAAAATAATGGGAAAAACTGTATCGTTACGAATATAGAGAGTCTATCTTAAAAAAATGTGTAAACCTCTGAAGTAGTGTATAATAAAAGATATACTACTTCGGAGGTTTTAATTAATATTAAAACAGCTCCTATTCTAAGTTGAAAAGGAGCTGTTTTCAGTTGTTGCAAATATAGCGACAACTCATAGTAATGCGTATTTTCTGCACTTTGTTTTTGGCGGTCGTACTGAGACTTGAACTCAGACATCGGAATATTCCGATTACTCACAGTTTAGCAAACTGCTGCCTTACCAGTTATAGGATATGTCCCAATCTGAATAAAATGTCCGCCCCAATTGATAAGAAAAGTAAACAGAAAGATTCCGATTCCCCAGTTAAAAGCTTTTCTTTTTGCGCAGTATCCAAGAAGCAAAATAAATAAAATGAGCAGAAACAGTGATGAGACATTTTCAATATGAGCAAAGCTAAGATATCTATTTTCGCATTTTAAACTGAAATGCCATGAGCATTCGCCTACGCTCTGCCAGAGAAGCGTACCTCCTGCAATAGATATCCAGAATGATTTGACTGTATTCTTCTCATCTTTGCACAAATGAGAAGAAATAGCTGCACATATGAGCGATCCGAAAAAAGCAGCAATCATATATATAAGTCTAATCATATTTGGATTTGTTTGTTATTCGCCGTTTAATACAGACGGTATCAAATTCGGAAGTCCATTACCTGAGCCGATAAAAACAGCAAACTCGATAATGACAAATGCAAGGATAATAAATTGTATCAATGCCGGGATTATTCCTTCTTTTATCCCGTCTTTTACTTTAAACGGATTATTTTCGAATGAAAAGCTAAAATGTTCCATGTTATGACCACCCTTAAAACATTTTTATTCAGAATATGAAAATGAGAATCAAAATCATATTCACTTTCGATTTCAATTATATTCAGATAGTTTTGATTTGTCAATCTTTATATATGATATTCTACGTTTTCAATAAAATGTCCACAGTTATCAGAGCAGTAATGTGTAGATTTTAATGCTATTTATGAAAAATGTTTATAGGTTTGTATGCTTTTCATACTGTGTGAAACTTGGATTCTATATTGGAACATTTTTTTGATGTTTACTCCTTACTACTAATAGATATTGTAAATGCTTTTGATGTGTGTTATAATTGGAATATTAAGATGACAGCACAGATTATGACTAAAATTAAAGCAATTATTAACGCTGATAATTCAGCAGGAATTAAGGAGATGTATCCAATGAAAGTACTGATCATCAACGGAAGTCCAAGAATCAAAGGAAACACATCTGTCACGGTGAATGAACTTGTCAGAACATTTGAAGCCGAAGGCATTGAAACTGAGGTCTGTCAGATCGGCGGCAAAGATATACGAGGCTGTATCGCTTGCGGAAAGTGCTCAGAGCTCGGACGGTGTGTATTTAATGACGAAGTCAATGAGATCGCTGGAAAGTTTGAACAGGCAGACGGTCTTATTTTAGCTTCTCCTGTGTATTATGCGTCGGCAAATGCTACGCTCATTGCCTGCCTTGACAGACTGTTTTACAGTTCTCGCTTCGATAAAACTATGAAAGTCGGAGCAAGTGTTGTTGTTGCAAGACGAGGAGGATGCTCTTCGACATTTGATGAGCTGAACAAGTATTTTACAATTTGCGGTATGCCTGTTGCGTCAAGCACTTACTGGAACAGCGTTCACGGCAGGCTGCAAGGTGAGGCGGAATTTGACACTGAAGGTCTTTGTACAATGCGTAATCTTGCTCATAATATGAGTTTTCTGATGAAATCTATCGCACTTGGTAAAGAGAAATATGGTATGCCTGAAAGAGAATACGGTGAGCCGACACATTTTGTTCGCGATGATCTGAAATAAGAAAGGAACATAACTATGAAACGATTTGTTGAAGTTCATTATTATATCAAGGATGGAAAACGTGACGAATTCTATAATGCTATACTGGAACGTGGGATAGCTGATGCTTCACGCGCTGAGAAAGGCAACGAGAAGTATGAATACTATTTCAGCCCTGAGAACGAAAATGAATTACTGCTCATTGAACTTTGGAGTTCTGCCGAAGCTGTGGAACTTCATATGGCCTCTCCGCACTATAAGGAGCTTGGAGAGCTGAAAAAGGAATATGTGACAGATACAGTTTTTACAAGGTATGAGATCCCGGAAGACTGAAATAATTGAATAGCGACAGAATGACATTATTACAGGACGTTGATTACAGAAATCCACAGGAGCAGGTTGAGTTCAACGCACTTTGATGAATTTTGCAGTCATTCAAATGTTGTATAGATTCAGAGTTTGAAAAGCAGCTAGTTTCGATTATTCCAATGTGGAAGCTAATCCAACCAGAAGATATTGCCAATACTGCTTCAAAGTTTGGCGATATCAACTCTAACGGCTATATTATCAGTAGGCATCTTACTACACATTTATGTATGGCGATTTATAATGAAGAATGTTATTGATACATTTATATTGAGTTTTTGAAAAAGGGTGAGAGTTTTGGAGTTCTCAAACGTCTAATAGTTAAAGGCTGAAAAAGGCGGATTGTTGTCCGAAATGGTTTTGCGCAGCATACTGCCATGTATTTGATTTAAGGAGGGTTTACTATGAATAAAAGGAAAATACTGACGCTGTTCACAGCACTAACGCTTGGAATGACATCTTTTTCGACCATACCAATGACTTCAACAGCCGCTGATGGAGATACATCAGCTGTTTCGGACAGTGAAGGATATGTTGTTAAAGAGATGGGAGAGATCATTTTTGACGCTGATAATCTTTCTGTAAAAGTGTACACAGGCGATGAACTCAACTTAGATAACGTACAGCTCAGGTTCGGAATATATCACGTTGAAGAAAAAACATATTTTTCACCATTGTATGATTTTGCAAAATTTACCGTTGGCTCAGGCATTAACTCCGAGTTTTACACCATAGACACAAGTCAGGTGGATACTTACAAGCCAGGTCGGTATTATATAGTTATCAAGCCTAAAGAAGGCGCTGTATTCAAAGCCTTATCAGATTATAATACCAACTATGAGATAACCATGCAGGGACAAGAAGGATATCTTCCTGTTGATGTCTTTGATAAGGACAGCGTTAATGATACTCCACTTTATCTGCGTTTCTTCACAGAAGCTATGGAGGCGCCTGTGGGAAGATTTAGCGAAGCAAGCCTTTGCGGCGCTATGGCTTCCGATATAAGGTATGAGGTCGAAGATGAGACTATCGCGAGAGTGAACGAATACTCCAATTCCGAGTTCCTTGAACTTGAATGCTTAAAGGAGGGCGAGACTACCGTTAATGTTTATGCCTCCGACGGCAGAAAAACAAGCGAGAAGATAAGAGTTACGCCGTCGCTGGTGTCTGACGATGCGCCTCCGACTACAACTACAACAGTATACGATCCTGATTGGAAACTGACCACAACGACTGTTGTTACAGTTGACAAGTGGTGGTATGAGTACGAAAAGAACATAACAACAACTACAGCTGTTCGTACAAGTACTGCCGAAAAAACGCAGACTGCTGTCACAACTCTGTTGCCTTCGGTAAAAGTTGATCTTGAAACATCTGATATCAAGATCATAGCAGCAGATCCGATTGTGACAACCGTAAATGAGCCTGAAGTATGGATGTGGGGAACGGGTGTAGATCATTTCAACGGTATAAGAACTCTTCCGACAAAAACTATTTACAACGAAGGTGAAGAACTTGACCTCAGCGGACTTGCAGTCAATGCCTATCATTCAGCTACAAAGCATTCCAATAAAGGCAATTCGGAAACCGTAAGAACAGATTATGTCTGGAAGCTTGAAGATATTAAACCAGAATATATTACTATCAATGATCTGCAAGGAAAATCTTATAAAGCCGATCAGTTTGCAGAACTCAAAGGCGGAAATGCCTATATAGTAAATATTGGTAAAAACCAGTATGTTTCTGATATAAAAGTCATTGGTGAAGAATACGAAAAAGACCTTTATGATACAGATGGTTTCTCTTTCAGAGTATATTTAAACTCTACTGATAAAAATTTAAAGTTTAAAAAGATAAATAATGCAGAGGTCGAAAGCTTTGCATACGGTTCAACAAGCAAGGGATTCAAACTGACAAACAGGGACGCTTTCAGCATAGATATGGATGCAAATATGCATGTTGGATACTCTATTGAAAGTGATATACGGCAGGGCGATAAGGTATCTGGAGTGCTTTATATAAACCTTGAAACGAACTATATAATCATGGGCGATATTGATATAATTAAATACGGTGGTGAAGACGGCGATGCAAATGCTGACGGAAAAGTTGATATGGCTGATATTGTAATGATAATGCAGTCACTTGCAAATCCAGATAAATACGGGCTTAACGGATCAGTTGAAAATCATATCACAAAGAGAGGAAAAGCTCTCGGTGATATGGACTATAACGGTTTGACAGTTGGCGATGCACAGGCAATTCAGCGCAAACTTCTCGGACTTGATGTCGATGCTGTATTGACTTTTTATAGTGAAAGAGCATAAGAATAACGCTACTATAATTAAGTTTCAGAATAATATTTTGCACAATAAGCTGGCACGATGACTCAATAAAGAGAAAAATGATAATATAAGAAAAAGCTCAGTCACAATTTTTACAGTCTATATAAGAAATCCCCCTGCATCAATCAATTTGCAGGGGGAAAAATTGATATTATATAATAAATGTAGCTTTAAGCGTGAATGAAATTATGTATAAGGATATTCGCCAACAGGCAGATATATGATTTGTGGTGAAATTGATATGCTTTATGACTTGATCACACTGTCGTCACATTCAACAACTATAAAGCATTTTTACTCAAAGGGCATGAGCTGCTGCGGCTGGCTGTCCAATGCTTCTTCGAGAGAAACATAATCCATGAATACGCGGAGCAGGCTGTTAGATGTCGGAGTGATGTTCAGCTTTGCGGAATTTGTATAGGCATCGCCCTGGAGAGTAATGATATTATATTTGTTACGCTCCATTCTCGGCAGCCAATATACGATGAATTCGTTGTGATACTTTCATTTATAAGGTCAAAGAGAATAGCTCCTGCCAACCGGTATAAACTTTTTTCAGCTGTTTTTGATCTGTATTTTATTGCTGTTTTGGAAACGAATTAAACATTAATTGCGGAATTTGAACGTGTAATACGATTTTCGCTTGTAATATAAGCAGCATGGAGGTATAATTGAGATATACCATATTGTAGCTTTATAGGCGAAAAATGTCACACTATTATTTGAAACAAACGAAGGAGTTAAATTTCTATGGAACAAAACAAACGTATTTCTGAATTACTGAAAAACACTATCGGACAGCGTTATGACGCAATGGCACTTAAAATGATAAGTGATGCAGCAGATGTCCCTGATGAGGCTGTTTATCCGCTGCGGGATCTCGGACAGCATCTGGCATTGTGTCAGGCATTCGCCCTTTCAAGAAGAGAAGGGAAAACCATATACATGCAGAAGCAGGATCACTGGTGCTGGGCACCGTTGATAGCTTATGGACAGGTGGAATTAAAAAAGGATACTCCCGCATTTAATGAGCTTCTGCCTGTTATCGGTATAAGCGATTCCGATGCAGCTGCTGCGTTTATTGAGTCAATGCCTCATCTTCCTAACGGGCAATACTGCGGGATTCTTACTGCTCCCCTCGGCAAGGCAGGCTTCAAGCCTGATGTAATAGTGATAAACTGCAATAATTCCGAGCTTCGTACTATCATAATGGGAATAAAAACTCAGACAGGTACTGCAATGAAAACCGAGTTTGATGCCATAGATTCCTGTGTATGGGGAATAATACCGTCACTTACTCAAGGAGAGTACCGTGTTTCATTTCCCGATCCGGGTGATTACATAAATGCTAATACAAGCGAAAACGATGTGATATTATCTGTTCCCGAGAACAGATTTGAAGAATTTGAAAAGGGTCTTAATGCACTTAACTGTATGGGAATGAAGCATTCTTTCTTCCAGATGAATATGGAGTATGATTTTGCCCGTCCTGTCTTTTATAATAATTTATTCAAGGCATGGGGACTTGATGAGGGAAGGAGCTATATGATCCCGAATATGCATTGAGCATACGCATATACTTCAACAACAGAATGATCTAATAATAACAATCAAAGAAGCGCCTCCATTATGAATGGAGGCGCTGTGCTTTCGGCTCAATTATTACTCATATCTGCAAATAATAAGCGATAGTATTGGGTTAAAATTTCTTTTCCGATATTATAGTTGTTCTATATATGTTTTGAAGCAACATTGGACCAGGACGAATCTCTGAAGAGCTCTCCTCCTGAACGGAACGCTTCCTTACTGCCGTTCTTCAGATAGGCATCAAACCATTTTACAGCATATTTGCTGTATACAGAAGGATTGCTGCATACTGTTGTATGAATCGCACTTTTAACATTAGCGTAGACAGCAGGTGCGTTGCAAGCATTATAGGCAGGCTTGACGTACAGCCATGACGGAACTATCATATCCCTGTCTCCAGTTGCAAAGAATGTGGGAACATTCAAGCTTGCAGCACTGGAGCGGCTGGAATTTCCTGCTATAGAGAATACACAATCCACTCTGTCGTCCAGATTGGCGCAATTAACGCTGCTCATGCCGCCCTGAGAATGACCCATTACGCCGACGTGCTCTTCGTCAATCTTACCGTAGAATACGCTGTCGGGATCTGAATCCTCTGCAAGAATGAAATCGATAGATGCCTTTTGTTCCTGACCATTTCCTGCAAAGAGCTCAGTATTGGCTACAACGATGTATCCCGCAGCTGCTACCTGACTGAGAAAATCATAGTACAATGCAGGAGCACACATTGTTCCGTTAGCCCAGACGATCACGGGAAACTGCTGGTTACTTGTGAGCATGGATTCAGGGAACCACATCATGTTGCCCTTGTTGAGTGTTGCCATATTTGCTGTACAAACGACACCGTTATCGTCTATTACATAATAAGACCCATAGGGTGATTGTTCTGCACTGGCTGTCAATGCAGAGGGAGAGTCTGCTTTTACAGCAGAAGCTGTTATCGGCACACACATAAATGTGGCAGCAAGGACAGCAATAATGCGTTTTTTCAATTCCTTTTTCATGATTAATATGATACCTGCCTTTCGTTATAAAATATCTATATCGATTATGAAAGAGGATTTGGACATGAATTGTTCTTTAATATATCAGGGACAAGCCTGTTGATCCTCTGTCATAAATGATAAACTATAATTTATATTCAGAAGCTCACCTATATAGAATTTATATAATAATAACACAAACTTTATACAATGTCAATATATTATAGATAAATATACAAATAATTCATAATTGAAACGGAAGATTTCTTAGTATATAAAAAGAGTAAATTGTTGCTTTTTAGGCATATGTAATGTATAATTGATATAAAAGATATGATATTCTGATGCGGAAAGGAGCAAATAATATGAACCTGACATCTGACGAACAGATCATAATGGTCAACGGACAGTCCTTTTTCGGTATGGGAGAACTGCATGAAAAAGAGATCCCTCGGATTCAGATGCTTGACGGCGGAACAGGTCTCAATTTTGAGCAGCTGTTCGGTGATCTTATGGAAAGAGCAGCTCACCCTGAAAAGGGGACTGCGGTATTCCGCAAAGTTCTTGAAAATTTCTATCAGCCTGAATTACTTGATACTCGGGAAGAGATCGAACTGTACGATTGGCTTTGTAAGAAACTCGGTTCCATTATTCCCGAAAATACAGCTCCCGGCTGTTATCCGCCGGGAATGCTTTTAGGTGCAACATGGGATCCCGAAACAGTTTATCAGGTCGGTGAGGCGCTTGGACACGAAGCCCGTGCCTATGGTGTCCATGTACTACTCGGAACTCCTAACATAAATCTGTACCGTGATCTCAGAGCGGGCCGATTGTTTGAGGGCTATTCCGAAGACCCATACCTTATTACCAAACTTGCTCCCGAACTTGTCAGAGGTGTACAGTCTCAGGGAGTTGCAGCAAATGTGAAGCATTTCGCAGCCAACAATCAGGAAACGAATCGTCAGGGTATCAATGAGATTATTCCAGAACGTGCGTTATATGAGTTGTATTTGCCGGGATTTGAAGCTTGTGTCAGAGCAGGCTGTGCGACAGTCATGGCAGCATATAATCAGATCAACGGTACAGCCTGTACTGAAAACAAGTGGCTGCTGACTGAACTGCTGCGTGATAACTGGGGATTTGAAGGACTTGTTATGAGCGACTGGGGAGCAGTGTATGATCCTGCCAAAGCTGTCAATGCGGGCTGTGATGTAAATATGCCCGGACCTGTTTCTTCTAAAAAACTAAAGGAAGCTCTCGGAAACGGAACACTTGAGCCTGAAAAGCTTGCCAAATCGGCTGAACGTGTGGTAACTCTTGCAAAAAAATATGCACTTTCGCCCACAGGACACATAGACCTTGAAATGACCGACAGCGTCGCTTATAGGGCTGCGGCAGAGGGTATAGTCATGCTGCGCAATCATCTGTACATTGGCGGAATAGAGGAGAAATGCTGTCCGCTGCCCGCATCTGCAAAAATAGCTCTGACAGGCACAATGAACGGTGATCTGCTGGTCTGCGGTGAAGGCAGTGCATGTGTGTATACCAACAGAAATACAAACCTGAGTGATGAATTGCGCAGGCGTTTCGCCGATGTGCGGACAGGACTGTATGATGAAGCTGATACAGTTATATACGTGCTCAATATCAAGGGACAGGAGGGCAATGACAGAAAGACGATCAGTATTGACCGTGAGGAACAGATGCGCATGAGTGAACTTGCAGCATACGCTGCAAAGAATAAGCTTCGTTCTGTGCTCATCGTGAATGCATCGGGACCTGTTACCGAGTGGTCAATAGGTAACTGGAATTCAGCATTCTGGGTATCACTTCCGGGTATGCAGGGGGCTGCTGCACTTGCGGATATTCTCTGCGGCAAGGTCAATCCGTCAGGACGCCTTCCGCTGACCATACCATATGCAGAGGATCATATGCCTACCTATTTGAATTTTCCTGGCGACGGCATGACAGTGAACTATGGTGAGGGTATTTTTGTTGGCTATCGTTATTATGCGACAAGGTATCACCGCAATCCTGACGCAGATTATGCTGCTGTATATTTTGGTTACGGATTGTCCTATTCAACATTTGAAGTAAGTGATCTCCGAGTAGAAAGAGGTGATATCACAAATGGTCTTGAACTTGCAGCAGAAGTTGAAAACACAGGTGATACTGCGGGAAAGACAGTTGTACAGGTATATGTACATGATCCGTTTTCCGCACTTACAAAGCCGGTCTGTGAACTATGTGCATTCCGAAAGGTGTTTATTGAGCCCCATCAGACTGTTACTGTACATTTCCGCGTTGACAGGCGTGCTTTTGAAAGCTGGGATCCCGATCTTCATACATGGACTATTGAAGACGGTCAATATGTACTTAACGCGACCGTCAAGGATGCAGGCGACATTGACTGGAGGAATCAAGCTGACGTTGTGCTGCGATATGACGGCGAGTCACCATATAGCTGGGGAGAGAATACGAGTATCAAAGAGATATATGAAGATCCTGATCTGAATGCAGCATTGCAGCAGTTCATGCAGTCTCATGGACTTCCTTGGGAAGCAGTACTTACAACATATCAGTATACTTCAATAGTCAGCATCGGAAATATGCTGAAAAGCATAAGCTGTCCTGATGAAGCTTACGCTGATTTTATGGATACAATGCGGCAGATGAGGTATCTGAAAAAATAACAACACATAACTGTTAATGAAAGTCAAGTTCAAAGATACACTGCTTTATTCGTGGCGGTATTTATTAATGTTATACCGATTTCTAGAAACTATAATTTGCTTAAATATAAGTGTAGAAATAGAAGATAGGCCGTTTTTTTATTACATAGATGACTTCGAGTACTTTACTATAAAAACTGGTTCATAACTAGTGGCGATGACCTTGTTACAGAATCAGAGATGATCATACCGCAAAAGAGTAGTTCATTTTATCGTGAACTGCTCTTAGCATATAATATCAGAACTATTGATGCAACTCAGTAAATGATGATCTTTGTAATATAGTAGCTCCGATAATATAGCCGCTGCTTTGTTATACATTATCGAATCTGCGAATATAATTCAGTGACTATATATTGCCGAAGCGTAAGGAGTAATTGAAATGAGAAAAGTTCACAGAGAATTCGTCAGTGTAGTACTTTTATGCGGCTGTGCGCTGTTCACACTGTATGTATCTTCGGGGATAATTAAAAGGACGGCGTTAAGTCGTCCTAATTTTTATATAGATATAATGCTGTGTATTTTTGTCAATGGAACATCAGCGTTGTTCTGCTTTGTCCTTTTGGGCGAGTGAACGTCTGCACCCATAGAAGCTATTACTTTGAGATTAGTATATTATTACGAATCTGTTATATAAGGTTAAAAAACTATTATTACTATTGACAAAATATTGAACATATGCTAATATATTGTAAATTGGAGAAATCACACAAAAATATACTCATCGTAAAATACGCTAATAATTGCTGTAAAAACAGCAGAAAGGAATGAAAAACATCATGAAAAAACTAATCTCTATCGCCGCTGCAATAAGCATGCTGGCTGCAATGCCTGCGGTCACTGCATTTGCTGAAAGTCCTGCAAGTTCAGATCTTACCAACGAAGAACGCGTTGCTGAGGGAATTGCTGCCTATGAGCTTGAGCTTGAGCATTGCAAAAACGTAAAGAAAGTATCTGCCAAGGACACTCTCGACATATGGAATCAGCATTTTGAAGATTATAATAATCAATACTATGGAGGAGCAGATATAGATGAATTGTTTAAAGAAGTGCTGCGAAACTATTACGTGAGCAAGATCGATTCCTCGGAAACATCTGAATCTGATGCAAGTGTTACAGCTGCACAGGCAGTTGATTTTGATGTTAATAATTATCTTGATCCTGAAAGCATTGATAAAGACAGGGTGTTTAATAGAGTAGTAGAAATAGTTAAGAATGTTATGCCGCCTGATGAATTTGAACGCATGGAAAGCGGAGGAGATTATAAGCTTTATTACATTGACGGATATATTATAAGAACCACTAAGCATACCGAAGGTGTTTCGGATCTTGTTGGAGATATATCTTTGATCTCCGATTTGTCTTCGGGTGATATCTGCTCTGTCATGTATACCCTTTTTATAAATGATATTGATGTATTCAAGCATGTTTACAGCTATATATTTTTGGTAAACGAGCGCAATCGAGAGCTCAGTGAGATTGAAACAGAAATGGTCAAATTAGGCTTTTGGGGAGTTGAGGATGAAGAAGCAGATATTCCGAGCATTCCTTACGACAATGACGATGTTCCTTTTAAAGGAGAACCAACCTTTATTCCTCCTGCTATGATCATTGATCTTGCTTCAGGAGATGATACTTACCGTGTCCATGATGCAGACGAACCTGTTTATGCTATCATCTCAGAACAAGGTGAAGGTAAAACGGGTGATGATACTCTTTTCCTGGACTATGATCTCGATATCGATGATCTTGAGTTCATTCGCATTAATGGAGACTTATATATCAATGATAATGTTCATGAAGTCTATCTGATTTTAAAGGAGTATTTTTCCAATTCTGCCAAACGAATTGAAAACATTAAGTTCCGAGACGGAAGTATTATGACATACGAAGATGTTTGTTATATAACGAATTCTCAGGTCGGTACAAGTAATGACGATACAATAAATGGTTATACAGAAACCAATTACATCTGGGGAATTGGCGGTAACGATAAGATTTACGGCGATCAGAGCGATGACTATATGCTTGGTGGCGACGGCGACGATACCATTACTCTTGCTGATAACTGCTTAGGAATGCTCTTTGCTGAGGCAGGCAATAATTATGCTTATGGTATGAATGGCAATGATACCATAATTCTTGGTGACGGCGATGATTTCATCTGGGGCGGCAAGGGCGACGATGTTATCAGGAGCGGTGGCGGTAATGATATTATTTACTATGAGCTTGGTGACGGCAATGATTACATCGACGATACAAACGGAAAGGGAATGTATCCTTCAAAGGGCTATGATGTCCTTTGGCTCGGTGAGGGCATTTCATCTGGTGAAGTACAGGTAACATTCTCTGATAATTACAATGAATTCAACCTTACTATTAGCAGAACAGGTGAGAAAATTACAATGCCGGGAAATATGTATTCGGGCACTACACCTGTATTCCCTATAGAGGAGATTCACTTTGCAGACGGAACTACATGGAATCGTCTGGATCTGCTTGAGCGCACACGCTATCATTACGGCTCAAATGAAGACGACGTACTTACAGCAGTTGTAGATACTGATGCCGAATTCAGAAAAGATTATACCCCTGACGCTGTCCTTTTTGGATTTGGCGGTAACGACGTGCTTACAGGAGCAAAAGGAAATGACATAATCTGGGGCGGCACAGGCGATGACATCATGCGCGGCGGAAACGGCGACGACATATTCTATTATGATTTTGGTGATGGAAACGACCTCATAGACCTTGGAAAACAGGGCGGAAACAATATTCTTTTACTTGGCGAGGGTATAGAGCCTGACGAAGTGACTATCGAGCGTTCGGTTGATGATTACACCTATATACTCCACATCAACGCTACAGGTGAGACTGTTTCTATAGCAGGCAATGTTATGGGATATTTTGACTTTAATTTCCCAATGAAAGCGATCTGCTTCGATGACGGTACAGTCTGGGATCAGGAGTATCTTCAGGCTAACTTTGTCAAGTATATACGTGGCACAGACGGCGATGATACTATAAATGATACAGGTGACAACGATACAGTGTTCTGCGGTAAGGGAAATGACTTTATCAAAGGCAGATCAGGTGACGATCTGTACATTTATGAGCTTGGTGACGGCTGTGACACTATCGACGACAGCACATTATGGGGCAATGGATATAACACCTTACAGTTCGGTGAAGGTATCTCTTTAGATGATATTTATATCGAAAACTCCGAATATGATGGTAAGAAATATACTCGTTTCTATATCCGTGACCGCGAAAGCTATATTCAGGTAATCGGTATAAACGAAGTCATTTTCGCTGACGGCGGCAGTATGACCTTTGATGAATTCAAGAATGCGGTCAGATCTGCATCTGAGCTTTCTTGATGGGAAGTTGTTTAGATTAATAGTAATTATTATTTCATTAAAATCTCCGACCGTATGGTCGGAGATTTTGCATATATCCTCATAGTTTTACATATAATCCAGTGACCAATTATCGAAAAAAGAGAAACTTAAATGAGAAAACACACAGAAAAACAGTCATCAGGGCACCTTTATGCGGCTGTGCGCTGTTCACGCTGTACGGAGCTTTTCTCTTGATCTATCACTTTTCGCATCATATCACACTCGTTTCTTTTTAGTTGATGATATGTTACCATTATTCTCTGAACTATAGAGCTATCATTACCGAATAACCAGCTTTATCTTTGTCGGATATGGTGAATTCTGACACTTGCATTTTTTAATACAATGCTCTGTATTATTACATCTGGAGTTCCGGTTCAAATCGGCTTGACGCTCAGCGTGGAAAAATGAATAGACATCTGTTTAATTATTATGCCAATCCGAGAAGGTCAGTTCTTCATCCAAAACTGCACTTGCGCCACACAGAATTGCACAATCGAACTTGTCCGAACATTGAAAAGATATCTCTCTGTCACCTAATCTGATATATTCGGAAGCAATATTTTCAATGAAACAATCAAAATTAAACATCGGATAAAAGGATCTGAGAACACTCTCTATATGTCCTTTAGGAATACTACCGTCATTAGGTGTCTCAAGGTACGCGGAAAGGGTGTGCAATCCTGTCCTCACAGGATTGTAAATCTCGGCAATATCCTCTTCATTGCCATAAATAAGTTTATCTTCATCAAATAATCCATCTATCACCATGAAATTCGTTTCGCAGTTATCCATATCTGTAAGAACTTGTAGTAAAAACGTTCCATTTATATTATCAATATTCTCTTCTATTTTTTGGACAAATTTATTATAGTAAGTATTCAAGAAATCAATAAGGTCATTCTCCGAGCAGTCTGGATCAAGATGTTCCTCTACTATGTTCCATTTTCTTATATCTTCTAAAGAGTCTTCTATTTCAATCTGTGCATTCTTAAATAAACCTATATAGCCAAGATTAATGGTTCCCTGTATTTTTATCTCTCCATCTTCAAGATAAATATTCAGAGAATCGTCTCTTATGCTTGCAGAAAGAGCAGAATCGGGCAGCGGAATAGTTACTCTCGTTTCAAAAGGAACATTAACATTGAATGGTGAACTCCAGCAGATATCTCCGATGCCCTTCCAATATACTGTCATGATACCGTCATTGATACTCTCAATAATAAATTCTGCGTTGCGGATCCATTCGCATTCGATAACATTGAGAACGCCTGCATCGCCGTACTCATTTTCGAAATCTTCCCAGACTAGTTTTCTACCTACAAGTTCCTGAAGGCTTTTCACCTTCAAAAATATGCCATTAACTTGCTCTATACCTACATCACGACACTCATAGTCTATTTCTTCATTTTTAGTGTTTGCATACACATCTACAAAAAGACGAATACCATCGTCCTCAGATCTGATTGTGACAGAACCACGGGGGGCGTCATAATCATAACCTGCCAGTTTAAAAAAGTTTGCCATATTATTTCCTCCTCCTTTATCACATAAGCACAGTAAGTCTTAAGCTTCTGCTGCGCCAAGGCTATAGCAAGATTGTGGAAAAGCCAATCAATACAAATAAGCTTATCGAATCTCAAGACCAGTTAACAAGTTTTTATGATTGCCTTTATAGTTTTTGAATATAAGCTTACCTGCGTCGTCTGCATTATTCTTATAAAGCCTTATTTCAGTTTTTTTCAGATGATAGTGTTTATCGCCAAGCTTTAAAGAAAATGAAAAATCATTTTCTAACGTCCCCACTTGAATAATAAATTCTCCTTGTAAAGATTCATCACATTTATTATAAGCCTCATAAAAAGTCTCCAAAATCTCATCCTCGTTAAAGTAAATAAAGGCTGAGTATTTGCTCTGTTCACTCTCAAACCTAACGAAGCCATCCTTTAACCGTGCAGGCACCATATCTTCTTTCCACTCGCCGTCAGATAAAATCTTTTCTCCGTTGAAGAAATTGCAGATAGTTTTTGTGATTTTTAAGCTGTCGTTTTCAGTGCAGAATACCGGATGATATCTGAAACGCTTCAGATAATCATTAATCGTATCAAGAGATGGTGTTTTCGTTGCTCTGAACTTATTTTCATCTATATTATATTCTGAAATCAGATCAGTAAATTTCTGCTCATAATCGTTTGTCACTTCACCCTGCAAAGGATAATCGATCATGATATTATGTATCTGATTATGCCTGTTATGAAACATTAGGGCCTTGCCATGCGGCAGGATACGGAATTCAATATTATCAAGCCAGAAACGGTCAGTATCATCGAAATAGTGGTCAAGTTCCTTTGGCAATGATGTATATATCCTGTAAGTCTTTCCTTCAGAAAGATCATACCAAGCCAGTTTCACATATTGTGGCACAAAGAATGAGGTATCATTTGCATCTCCATCATCTGTATATCCGAGACAGCCGCAAATTAATCCAATCGGGGTTATATCAGCTGTTTCGGTAGGAAATTCAAACTGCCCCTCCAGTAATAAACAATTAAGCTTTCCATGTGTTCTGACATTAATACTCTTACATCCGTAGACATCCCAGTGCTCCAACTCTTTCGGGCTTGCATCAAGTTCCTTTGCTTCCCATGAGTCGAGCTTTTCAAGCATACCTTCTCTGAACATGGATTTTCTGTAATCTTCTTCACTCATTTTGGCCCATCTTGCAGATTTTTCAAAAGAATCACCTGACAAAAACGACTTTCTGTTATTAAAAAGATTGCAAAGGCCGATGCACGCTGCAAAAAACAAAACTATATGCAGACCAGTATGATGACCGCTGGACACCAAGAACTTTATCAGAAAAAAAGATATCAATCCGAAAAGGAAAGACGCTGCCGTATTAAAAATGCTCCGGAACCCCAGCGCCATACCGTTTCCGGCAGGATCGCTGTGCGGATAATATGGCGCAAAGTTAAACCAGTAGTAGTCAAATGCCATTATTTCTATCATCGAGAAAAATGCCGATCTTCTGGCGGTAAAATATATCGTTGACAGCTGTGCAGCTAATGTGAGCAATAAAAACGCTGTCAAAAAAAGATCTTCAAGTCTTTTGACAGGTTTGTACATTTCCTTTATAGCTACACCTGCAAAACTGAATACGATACAAGCAACCAATAGTAAAAAGAACGCGGCCATAATTCCTTGTCCCCCTCTTTAAATCATATAAACTGTTCGTAATCCATCGAATTATAATCTTGCTTTTATTTCCTGATATATCTTATATAGCGAGATATCTTCATCGGGAAGCTCTTCAGGAGTACTGAGTAAAAATCCTGTAACTCCTTTGATTGCTCCTGCCGTATCACTAAGTGTTGTTTTTTTTCCTCCTTTTAGTTTTATTGTCATTCGCATACGATAGTCTTCATGATGATGTCTGCGCCTTTTATATCTTTTGATCTGAACGTCAGCGATCTCATCAAAAGCAATAGTTTTCTTTCCAATGGGATACTTTATTATCATATCATCATCCCTAATGATTACTGAAGTGCCTACAGCTCTTTCAGTTAGGTATACAAAGGGATATGCGATCATTACAGCAATAACCAGAAAAAAACTCCATAAAGGTAATGATGAGGCAAAGAAGATCATAATAATCAAAATCAAAAATGCAATAAGCTCAATGAAAATTATGATTTTATTTTCGTGTTTTATTTTATAATCCATATTTCATCACCTATTCCATTTCACTTATATTTGCTCGTTTTCTTATGCTTGCACATTCATCATTGTTTTTCTTTTGAATAACGATTTTTAAGCTGCTGATTCATCCATGCCGTATGCTTCCTTGCTACAAGGTAATGTACGCCGCAGGTAAATAAGTATATAAACAAAACAGCAATAAAAGTCAGGAATACAGACATTGGAGTTATCCTGCACCAGCCGAACATTTTTAACAGCATCACTGTAATGAAAAATATCAGTAAGAAATGTCCCACCCACAGTATCGCTGAAACTTTGACGCTTTTAGGATCCAAGCAAAGAAGTGCAGCTGTGGGCAGAGCAGTAATAAAACCGCTTAAAAGGATCTGCCAGAGTATAATGCTCTCCATTTGCTGTCCCGAGAACGTCAGATATACCGCCGCAGCTATTATAACAGCTGTAGTTATGTCAACAAAATAGTGTAATAATGAGATAAAAAATTCCTTTACCATCATTCACCCTCCTCAATACCGAGCTTTGACTTCAGACTATGTACATATTGCCTTGATATAAGCACTTTTTCACCATTTTTCAGATGAGCTTCAAGCTTGCCGCTGAAAAGAGGCGAAAGGAACTCTATCTTTTCCATATTTATTATCATCGACTTGGAACAACGTACAAAATCCAGAGGATTGAAAAGCTCTTCCAGTTCATAAAGTTTATATTTGACCTCATAGACATCTGAACTGCAATATGCAAAAACTCGGTTTTCATTGGATTCAAAATAGTATACGTCCTGATAGTTCAGACGGGCAATCTTGTCGTTCAGATATCCTGTAAGTTCCGTATTCACAGTTTTAAATGAAAGCAGCATGGAAATAAGACGCTGATCCGGCGATGCGCACCTTACAATCACAACGTCTTCCTCGTTTGGCTGAGGGGATTCGATAATTATTTTCATGATCGGCCTCCGCTTTAGTAGTTTTATAGTGTAAATAAAGTATTGCAGATTATATGTCAGATCTCAAGTCTGCCTCCATGCGGCAGCTTATAGACCTTAGCACGTTGTTTCATATGCTCCTCAAAATCTGATGTATCAATTTCAGAACTGAACGGTGGGAAAGTGTCGTCAAAATGCGTCAGCAGAACAGCCTGAGGTCTGAGCTTGTCATATATACGCGAAGCAATATCGCATATTTTTTGCGAGCCCTGATACGGAAAAAACGCAAGATCGACGCCTGTGGGGTAATCTATGTCGTCTGCAAGCGCAAGGCTGCCGAGTATGAGTATACGTTTGCCGTATACCTCCACAACATAGCATAGAGTCTCTTTTTTCTCAAGGCAGGAAACTATCTTTTTCAGCTTTACGTTAATGCCTTTCAGATTATGTCTGACACGCCTGCTGCATATAGTTTTCAGAATACTCCACATATTTAAGCTGATATGCTTCCCCTTATATGCAGTGATATGCATATCTCCCACGTAAAAGGAAGAGCGTGGCTTTATAAGGCGCAGATTTTTTTCATTGACGCCCTTGCTGCAAAGAGTATGATACGGAGCTTTCGTGCAGTACACAATGGTATCATTTCTTGCAATATCCCTGATACTGCTGATATGGTCAAAATGTCCGTGTGAAATAAGGATATGACTGCAGCCGTCATAAGCGTTTTCTGCTACCTTTACATTGCTGTCGGGAAACGGAAAAAAAGGATCTATCAGTAGCTGAGAGCTTTCTGCGGTTATCCGCACCGATGCTGTACCGTACCATATGATATTGATCTTTTTATTCATAAGTAAGCTCCTTTGCCGTATGTTCACTTCATTGTATCATATTACACGGTAAAATTCAATCGTTCACACAGCTTATCCATAATATATATGATAACACATATCAAAAACAGCTGTCAATGCAACTTACCCCCTAAAAAACGCAACTTACCTGTACCATACTGACTGATAACGAACAGCTGTAAGGTTTTCGAACAAATTCACATGATCTCCTTTGCAGCTTACCCCTTGAAAAAAGCAACTTACCCTCTGGAAAATGCAACTTACCCGATTTCGGTTGATTTCGTTTTCAACGGAAGCTATAATATGCATATGGTCACGGAAAAACCGTAAGATCCCTGTAAACAACAGTTGTTGACAAAAAACAAAGCATTTTAGCTGCCCCGCAGGAGTGCACACTGCAACAGCTAATATAATTACCATGATAAGGAGATTTATTATTATGAAGAATTCTATCAGACGAACTGTTGCATCAATTATCGCTATAGCAGCAGTATGTACACCACTCACATCAGCACCTGCACAAAAAGAGCTCAGCGTCAAGCCCATATCAGTATCGGCGGCTGAGAGTAGCAATGTAATAAGATCCGGTAACTGTAACAGAGGCAACTGGCATTGCTCCGATGAATTTGAAAATTATACGTTAAATTATCAGATCACAAGCCGTGGTTCAATCATAGTAGGCTGTGAAACGACCAGACCGGGCACAACGATAAGAGTACCCAAAACTCTCGGCGGTAAAAAAGTCATTTCTGTAGCAGATAATGCATTCAAAGGTCAGACAAATATTATTGACGTTTTGTTTTACGGCACAAATGACATTTATATAACCGATCATCCATACGGCCCCCCGATAGCCGCTAAGGGACTTGATGGAGGCAGTCAGATCGCCGAGATAGGCGAAAGTGCTTTCGAGGGATGTACAAATCTTACTCGTGTAAGCTTCGGTGAAAAAGAAGTAACGATCAAAAAGGCAGCATTTCGCGGATGCGAAAATCTTAATCGTTTATCTTTTGTTGATGCGAAAAATTATACATTAAAGCTTATGTTAGGTGATATAGGTCCCAATGCATTTGAAAACACCGGCTTCGTATATATGGATAACTATGAATTCAAAAACATCGGAGACAGTGCTTTTGCAAGCTGTAAAAAATTGAGACGAGTTAGTGCAACAGCAGATACGATCGGTAACAATGCTTTTAAAGGGTGCAATCGTATTACAGAAATCGATATTACAGCAAACTCCATTGGCGATGAATGCTTTACCGAATGCAGTATCCTGAGAGATGTAAAGGTCAAAGCTAACTCTATCGGAGGATACTGCTTTGAGAAAGATACTGCTATAAAAACAGTATCTCTTGATGTACCTGTTGTTGGAAGAAATTCCTTCAGCGGCTGTTCCAACCTTGAGAGAGTCACTCTTCAGAATACACAGAGGATCGAAAGTCATGCATTTGTAGGCTGTCCAAATATGGAGCTGTCTGATTTCCCTAAAACTATCGAATATATAGGTCCATTTGCATTCTGGGGTGATACAAACCTTAGTACACCGGCATTGTTTGTAAGGGATAACGGTCAGAAACTTCAAATAGGCAGAGCATCATTCTGTAATACTTCTGTCGGCTATGTGGTATTGTGCGGCGATATTGATGTTGATGACTATGCATTTGACGACTGCAGTTTAAAGGCTGCTGTTGTAGAAGGAAATGTAACTATCAGCCGTGATGGTCTCGGAACTGTAAAGCACAATGATCCGAAATTTGCAGTATACGGCACATCAGATACAAACCCGTATACAAATGTCACATATAATAATGTTCCGTATGTAAAGTATGACAATACAGACGGTTACACCAAGATCATCAACGAATACAAGAAGCATTATCTGCCAATTATAGGAAACGGATTCAGCAATTCCAACGGCAGCTGTGCAGGTATTTCTATAGCGCAGAATATGATCATAAGCGGCAAGCTTGATTACTCTGATATTCTCCCAGAGGGATACAGCTGCTTTATGGATCTTCCACATAGAGTAAAAGGCGTAGCGGGATTTGAAGACTTTGTAGCAAAAATCGATGAGCTGCATAGTAATTGGACTTACTTCCCTTACAAAAATCATAAGGTAGAGCTGACCAGTGATAACATCGAAGGATATGCCAAGCTTACAAAATACGGAATAGCCATTCCCGGTTCTATGCGTATAGACAACCATCGTCACGCAATAACTTTCCTGGGTATAGAAAAACTCGATGAGACAAAGGTAATTGATTCATATACCGAGTCTGGTATGGCCTGTGATTACAGGATAATCACCATGGAGAACGGCTATTCATTCAAGTATGACCAGAACGGTGATCTGGTAGGAAACGGCTTCGATGTAAACACACTTGGTGACAAATGGATCCCTGTTGAAGATACATTTATCTATATCAGATCAAGTGACGGAAGATGCTATGCGCAGAGATGGGATCATCCTGATAATGTAAAACATGAGAAGGAAAAAAATGCAAATTATAATTACTCCGTTATGAGTTTTTCCGATCTCCAGTTAGTTACAGGCAATTGGATATACAACCACACTATATAAAAAAAGCTGTAGTATAGAAAGAAAAAGGGACATTCATGTGAATGTCCCTTATTTTTTTAATGTGTTGTGCATTCAATCAGAAATACTCCAGTCTTCGGTATTTTTCACAATCAAGCCCAAGAATATAGGAACATATTTTCGAAACTTAAATTCCGAATGCAACTTACCCCCCTAAAAAATGCAACTTACCGAAATTGTGTTGACTTCCTGTAAAAAGCAATAGTATAATAAGTATATAAAACATAAATTATTTCCTTGCATAGGGGGCAAGATCACAAGTCTTTTTGCTTACACAATCCATTACAGAACGGAGGAATCGATATGAAAGCCAAACCGATCGCACTATTGACAGCATGTGTTATGTTAACTGCTTCAGTAGCATTGTTGCCTGTAAATGCTGCCGAACCTACAGCAAACACGAGAATTACTGATAAGCTTCCTGAATGGGTACCTACTGATTTTGATTCTGCGCTTGAATTCCGTAATACCTATTTCAGCTATTGCGGTGTACTGAAATAATAATCACGAAGAATCAAATCAGAAATTACTCTATCCAATAAACGTAATTTTCCTTACGTGGTGGAGCAACTGGCTGTTCGCAGTCAGCGTAACCAAGAATACAGTGTCCTATACCTTCATAGTCACCTTTTATACCAAGTCTTTCGAGCAACCCTTTACCTTCTTGTGACTCGAATTCTTCCTTTGCGCGGTGTATCCAACAGCTTGAAATTCCGTAAGCATGAGCAGCATTCATGAGATTACCCATAACCAGGCTACCGTCGTAAAGAAAAGTTGGCATATTCTTATTGGCAAGCACGATAAGCACTACAGGAGCGTTATAGAACGGATCAGTATCAACTCCCATTATTCCGGCATTCTGTGCAGAAAGCTTATCGCGGATTTCTTTGTTTGTTACAGCGATAATTATAGGTGACTGGCGATTCATTCCCGTAGCTGCATACGTACCAGCTTCGATTATCTTTTCGATAATATTCTTAGGTATCATGTCTGATTTGAATTTTCTTATGCTTCTCCTTGTGAGCATATTAGCGATAGCGTCCATTTTTTCCTCCTTAAAAAATATCGTTTAGTATTTGTTGCGGTGTGAGATGATTTTCTCTTAGTATATCATCAACGGCGTACCTGTCGATGAACTCTTTTTTTAGTCCGTAGCTGTATACTTTCATTTCGGAAGTCCCGTAGAAACGTGCTATTTTTTCACCAAAGCCGCCGTCCAATATACCGTCCTCAAGAGTTATGACAACGGTGTGATTTTTTTTGAGCTTTTCAAGCATTTCTGCATCAATACCTGTGATATACCGTGGATTAATCAGAGTAGGGGATGAATCAGTTTTTTCAGAAATGAGCTTTGCGAGCTTTTCACCTATCTGATAGAAATCTCCAAGTGCGATAATAGCTATGTTTTGTCCCTGCTGTGTTATCTTGTATTTGTTTAGCGTGCTGTAATCAGCGTCAACAGGTATATCTGTATGGATGATCCCGTTGCATGGTATTCTTATTGCAACAGGATATTGGTTCTGTTCAATGCTCCAGTCAAGCATTGCAAAGTATTCCTCACAGTTCGTGGGAGCAAGATAAACAAGATTTGGGATATTTGACATCATTGGAATATCAAAGATACCAAGATGAGTTATGTCGTGCATACCATAAACAGAAGCTGTATTTACCAGCAGTGTAGCAGGGCTGTTATTAATACAAAGATCTTGAGAGAGCTGATCGTAAGTTCTCTGCATGAAGCTTGAATGTGTTGCGAATACTGGTTTTCCACCAGCTCTTGCGATTCCCGAAGCCATAGCCACAGCGTGCTCCTCGGCAATACCCACGTCAATGAACTGCTTTCCGGCTTCTTTGCGTTTATCCTCGGTGAAGCCTATATTGGTTGGAACTGCTGCTACTATTGTTGCTACGCTCTTATCGGCTTTCATCTTTTTTATAAGGAAATCACAGGTCATTGAGCCGTAATCTTCACCATCTCTTGTGAATAAATCATCTCCTGTAATGCTGTCAAATGGCATATGCCAGTGCCAGTCCTCTTTATGAGTTTCTGCGGGAACAAAGCCTTTGCCTTTGAGTGTATTGATATGTACAACAATTGGATGATCTATATCTTTGACTTTCCTGAAAACTTCAATAAGATTGGCAATATCGTTGCCGTTTGGTATGTAGATATAGTTCAGACCCATAGCTTTGAAAAAATTGCATTCACAATTGCCGTCTGAGTCGCGAAGAGCTTTCAGATTATTATAGAGTCCGCCGTGATTCTCGGCAATGGACATATCGTTGTCATTCACGATAATGATAAAATTTCTTTCCAGCTTGGACGCAAAGTCGAGCCCCTCAAGAGCTTCTCCACCACTGAGCGAGCCGTCGCCGATAATGGCAATAACATTGAACTTTTCACCTTTGAGGTCACGTCCTTTTGCAAGTCCGCAGGCAAGGCTTACAGATGTGGAAGTATGTCCTATATTGAAGACGTCATGTGCGCTCTCATCGGGATTGGTATAGCCTGAGATATCACCAAAATGCTCATCGTTTAAGAAAGCGTCTTTACGCCCTGTCAGCATTTTGTGGGTGTAGCACTGATGTGAAACGTCAAAAACGAATTTGTCTGTTGGCGAATTGAAAACGTAGTGCAGTGCTATAGTGGCTTCTACAAAGCCTAAGTTTGGACCAACATGACCACCGCGTTTGGAAAGACGGTTAAGTAGGCCGCTTCTTATCTCGTTAGCAAGAATGGTAAGCTGTTCGATGTCAAGAGATTTGATGTCATTGGGTGAATTGATATTTTCGATATACATAGTTTACTCCTTTGTTTTATTGCAACAACAGCAGTCTTTGTCGTCATACCATTCCAGCTTCCCTGTTTCTGAAGCTTTTTCGTAGACTTTTATCTTGTAGTCCATTTTTGCAAGTGCGTTGTCGATTTTTATGCGTTCTGCAAGTATACGCTCCCTTGCTTCTTTCAATAGGTCGCATCTTGCCTGAATGGTATGGTTACCTTCTCTGAAAAGCTTTACATATTCGATTAGAAGCTCTATAGGCATTCCTGCACTTCTAAAACAGGTAGCAGTCTCTACCCATTTTATGTCATCGTCGGTGAAATCGCGGATACCGCTTGCTGTGCGGTGAACTTCTGGGATAACTCCAACACGCTCATAGTATCTGAGAGTATCAGAGCTTATATTGAATCTTTGGCATACTTCTTTGATAGTCAAAGCACATCACCTCCTGTAATGCTTGTGGATATTATACACCTTGGAGTTAACTCCAAGTCAATAGCTTACTATTAGTTTTGGTGAACTGCATAAAAAAGTACCCCTCCCTTTGTTTGGTTTGACGAAGTGTTCTATGAGTATGTTTTATCAATTCAATCATTTTGTTCCTTTATGGGAGCGTATTTGCGGTTATTTACGAGATATTCTTGATACACAATCAATGAATATATATGCTTTGATATATATTACGATTTATGATAATATAATCAGTATCTAGCATTATTTCACTTTTTTAGGCTTTGTAAAAAACAAACGGGAACAGCTTCATAAGCAGTTCCCGCTATTTTTATTCTCAGCAGAGTTTTATAGGTTGCTTTGGTTCAAAATTAGTTGCCATAGTCCATGTAACAGCAGTACAATTCTTCATTACGAACACCTTCAGAAGCTTGTCGATACCATTGTCCTTCCATGCCTGTAGGAATTTTCTGGACGGATGGTTGAATATTTCTTCACGGAGCGCAGGATCTTCATTAAGTTCAAATGTGCCTGTAACTCTGATCTGAACGTCACCGCAGGCGAAGCACATTTCTGCCTTAGGATTAGCCATTAACTGATTGAAAACGTCCTTGGTGGAGGCAGTATGGAATACGAAACCGTTCTCATCAGCGCGGAACAGGAGCATACCTCTTACGCGGGGCTGGTCGCCGTCCATAGTTGCAAGGTGGAATACGGGGTGTTTGTTGATAAGGTCAAAAATCTCATTGGCTGTCATTTTCATCATCCTTTCTGAATATATGTTATCCCTTTGGGGATATAAGTTTGAATTATAGTTTTATAACTACCTCAATGCATCTGTTAACAGCCTTGCGGAACTTCTCTCCGTCATCGGGTGAGCCTGCGACTGTTCCGTAATGGATCGGGATAGCATATTGGGGGCGGATAGTGTTTACAAGCTCAGCAGCCTGTGAAGCATCGGTAGTGAACGTGCCACCTGCGGGAATGAGTGCGATGTCGCACTTCACCTGCCTATTGTCGGGAGTAATGTCCGTATCCCCTGCGATGTATATGCGTCCATGGTCGGGACTGTCGATGATATATCCCAGCCAACTGTTGGACTGATGGTGGAAGGGCTTGCCGATATTGTACGCAGGGACAGCCTCGAATCTCACGCCGAGGACTTCAAACTTTTCGCCTGGGGTGACCTGTTTCACGGTCAGATCAAGCTCCCGCAGCTCTGTCATAGAGGACGGACAGACAATAACAGTGTTCGACTTCATCACCTTGCGTAAGTCGTCAGGGGAGTAGTGGTCGAAGTGGCTGTGAGTGATAAGGATAATGTCTGCGTCATGCGATGTACCGTTGATGTTGTATGGGTCGGAGTAGATGACCTTTCCCTCGTTGATGCGGATACTGCTGTGTTCGTTTATGGTTATAAAGTCAAGCATGATGAGATCTCCTTGTTGGAATTATTTTTTCAATTATAGCATAAATCGTCATGAATAGCAAGCGTTTTCTCAGTGTTCAGTTGCGAACCTTAGGATTACCATCTTCTAGTGTTAGATACGGCTGTATATTTTTGTTATTTGACTGAATTTATGGCATTAGCTTTGCCTTTGTGGTTGTCTTAGCTGCTGATGTAGTTGTATTTGTTGGTTCAGTTTTTGATTTTTCTTATGGTTTGTTCACTTCCGAACATGACACAGTTGATACCAATTATGTCATCGGAAGCATTAATGCCAGTGCTTTTTCATTATTATGCTCCTTTATATAACAATTTTCTAGCTGCTAAAAATGAAAATTCATTAACAACAAAATAAATTTTATTTCTAAAAGAAATGCCTCTTAAATCACATCAGGATAGTTGCGTTTTATATATTTACAATGTATCGGTGATATGCTATAATAGGTGATAAGAAACGCAAAGGAGATATTTAAGGGACAGAAAGAGATTATCGACAAGGATACTTAACGGAATATCAAGAAAATGAACTGAGAGGAGCTTCCAAAGTTCATACTTCAGTACGGGAATCAGTTACTTGGAGAACAGGGAAAAACAATAGGTTTTCGGTTATATTGATAATAGCTGTAAGGATATGACCGATAGCGATATAAATGACGTTCTCAAGTTAAACTTTGAGCCTAACAACTGCTGTATCAAAGCATTTTCCAAATAAGAATCCAGACCATTATGGGCTGGAATAATATGACCATTTCTTGCTTGTGAGAGGAGTAAGGTATATAGGTTACATTGAAAACAATTCTGTGCTGAATGAAGCATATGAGATAGTAGCTTCAATATAGGAGTTTTTTATGTGTATAATAAAAAAAGCTGAACGCAACGACCTGAAAGAGATATTACAGCTTCAATATCTTGCATATCAGAGCGAAGCTGATCTGTTTGGAAGCAGGGACATTCCTCCTCTGAAACAAACTCTTGATGAAGTAGTTGAAGAGTTCAACAGTGGAGTGATACTGAAAATGGTCGATGATAAGAATACTATTATCGGCTCAGTATGATTCTCTCAGAGAATAATACAGCAGATAACGAGTCTATCCAAAATTTGTGTAAACCTCTGAAGTAGTGTATAATAGAAGAGACCTACTTCGGAGGTTTTAATTATGAGCAGAAGACGAAGAAATGAAACAGAAGAAAAGCGTGCAAGAAGAGAGCTGATAAGCGATTTTTTGTCCGCAGCAAATATACAAAGCATGGACGATATTCAGTAGCTGTTCGTAGAAGCACTTGCCGGTTTTATGGAAGGCAGCCTTGAATCAGAACTTGATTCTGAGTTTGGATATGAGCCATATGACGTTAAATAGTCGAAAACAGCTAATTACTAATATTTGAATTTCTCTATGCCCGTTTTATTTAAGAAGCCTGTGTTTCGAGTAAAATATCGAAATACAGTTTTTTATGTTGTCTACAGAGAATAGTTTTTAATGCAATTATGCCGGTCCATGTGAAAAAGCAGGCATTATTTCACATAAATTCACCAGAATAAAAGGCAGCAATAACGATATGAAATAAGCATCTTCCACGGTGGGGATGATGTTTTTGTATAGGCAAATTAAGTATAATACATCGATTATCTTAATATACAAACTATATATATGATCTTTGTATGAAATGCTAATAATATATAATAATTTGTAAACATTTATTGATTTCTATTTAGATTGTTGTGCAAAAGTATTAAACGCTATTTAAATATTAATGAAGTGATGTAAATATG
>JAEEGJ010006307.1_pt1 | contig 35752 bp, 26 predicted proteins | sample 8958761 | NCBI WGS metagenome assembly JAEEGJ01 (sample SAMN16246546, study PRJNA631951) | gut metagenome | biome: gut microbiome; feature: rumen; material: RS-attached | host: Bos | place: Iran: Karaj | collected 2018-10
GACGGGTTCGTTCACGAAAATCATCACGATCTTCGGAGCAAACGAAATTATCGCAAATGAGCTTAAACCGCTTACGGAGATTGCGCTCTCCACGGAGAGCGGGTACACGGGCAACCAAGAACTGGCTCGCATGGAAAATATCGACATCATCTTCATCTAGATTTTTTGCCAAATCGACATAGCAGACACAGTCAAATTCATCAGCGATGGAATCGATGATTGCATTACTTTTTTCAATCCAGGATTGTTGATTTACGTCTTTATTTATCATTCATGCTCCGTCCCTATTAAATATATGAAAAATCCCCAAAAAGCAAATGTTTTCCCAAAAAACATGAGATTAAGGTCACAGGCAAAAAAGTCTTAAAAAAACTCAATTTTTCCGGTGTCAACGCCTAAAAATGACAGAAATAAAAAATATATTGTTGCTATGCAACACTTACACTTAAAATTTGCGCTTAATCTTGAAAATCTCGCCGACGAAATGATCGACGCTGTGTCCAAAGCCTGGACAACCCCCTTTGAAGCCCCAGTGGTTATCTTCCCCGACCCGAAACTGGAACAGTGGTTCCGCCTGAAATGGGTACAGAAAAAGAAATCGCTCATCGGGTTCAAATCGATGATGATCGACCGATTCCTCATGGAAATCCTCATCGGCGACGATAAGCAAAAGCAGAAACTCCATGCCGACATGTTGCGGAATGTAATCCTCGCGTACCTCGTCAAGGAAACAGACGGGACTCCGAACTACATGCGCATGGACGACGAAGTCAAGCGCTATTTAGTGGTAGACGGAAAGCTCGACGAAACGCACCTTTTCGACTTCGCAAGCAAGATGGCATCGCTATTCCTAGAATACGAAACAAGCCGTCCAAGCGAATTCATTAGTGGCACTGAAGGCTTTCTCGACAAGTGGAAGCAAGATCATTTGAATGACTTTTTTGGAATTGCAAATCCAGACATAGCAAAGCGCGAAGCCTGGCAGCGCGAACTGTATTCCGCCATTTTCCACAAGCATGGCGATAACCCTTCGTTACTGACGGAAGTCTTCGAAAACGAAGCGAAGCGCAAGGGAATTGAACGCACAGACTACTTGACTATTCCCTATCTCTACGAAGCATGCAAAGAGAAAGGCACTAAAAATGTCAAGTTCCACACGGAACACATCGGCAACACGCCCCTCTTTATTTTCGGCCTTGGCGGCATGGGGCAATTCTACCGCGTGATTTTGCAGAAGTACGCCGAAACGCACGACGTTTACGTCTACATCCAAAACCCCTGCATGGAGTTCTGGGAAGACGCGTTCACAGTCCAAAACCAGACCGCCACCGTCCACAGGAAATGGCAGTCCAGCAATGGTCAATGGAGCGACAACGGAGAAAACCTCGACAGCGTTTGCAAAAAGATGTCCCTGGACTATTCCAACGCCGGTGACAACACAGACATTGACGACATTTCCGAATACAAAAACGAAGAAGCGGAATCCGAAAACACACTGCTCTGCAACTGGGGCCGTTCCGGTCGTGACAACATCAAGCTCTGGTGCCAAGCCACAGATTACGATTTCGGCTTCAGCATAAGCGGTCGTGATGGCAAGTCCAGCGACGAAATAAACGACGCCAGTGAACTCCCGCAAGACACGCTTCTGCACAAGGTGCAGTACGCGATAGCAAACCGCCAAAACACGCTGCCGAACTTTACCGCAAGCGATTGCAAGGCGCACGACTTTAGCCTTGACATTACCGCCGCCCCGACCAAGATTCGCGAAATCGAAGCGTTGCACACGAACATCAGTAAGCTCATGCAAAACGGTGCACGAGTGAACGATATTCTCGTGGTATCGCCCGCATTGGACGATTACCGCACCGCCATCAAGACGATTTTCGACCAGACTCCCGAAAAGAAAAAGTATGCCGGAGAAAACGAAAAAGAAGGATTCCTGCACATCCCATTCGCCATCGTAGATTCTCCTGCCAGAAGCTCACTGACCGAAAACGTTTTGGAAAACCTGTTTGCGATTCTCGAGCAGGGTACCATCACACGACCGACATTCTTTGAATTGTTGCGCAACCCCGTTGTACAGCTGACGCGCCACATTACCGATGACGACGTCAGCAATTGGGAAAGCTGGATTGAAGCGACAAACGTCTACCGCGACCGCGAGCAGAAAAAAGAAGACTGGCTGAGCGGCGTACGCCGACTGCTCCTCGCCAAGATGACAAAGAATCGTGTCGAATTTTCCGACAGCGAATTTCTGCCATACGCCGACATGGCGACAAGCGACAGCAACTCCCTTTGCAAGTTTGTAGAATGCATCGACTCGCTCAAGAAGTGGATGGAATTTGCAGGCTGCAAGCAGAACGAAAAACACGAAACCGTTTGCGAAAACCGCATTGAAAACCTCGACAAGCTTTGCGATTTCATCAACGAATGGCTCTCGATGGCAAGCTCTCCTGACGGATTTGCAAGCGAAAGAATCATCGTCAATAATGTAACGCAGGGCATCGAAGGTCTCCGCAACCAAATGGACGCCGGGTTACAAAGCATCTCGTGGAAAGTGGTCAAGCAGACGCTCCTCAACGCAGCGCAATCATCCGCTTACAGCTGCGGCTCGCTGTTCGTCAATGGCATCACGTTCATGAACTTCATCCCGAACCGAATCATCCCTGTAAAGCACCTGTTCTTTATCGGTGGTGATTCCATGAACTTCCCAGGCGCAAAGCAGCAGAACACGCTCGATCTCCGCAAGTCTTGCCGCCCATGGCCGGGTGACGACTCGCCTATCGCCAAGCGCCGTTACGCCTTCCTCTGCCAGCTCATGAGCACAAGCGAAAGCTTCCACATCAGCTACGTGAATCAGGACATCCGCAAGGACGCAGAACTTTACCCGACCTCAATCGTGAACGACATCCGAAAGTTCTTGATCAACGCCGTCAACAGCCAAACCGATGCTTCCGGCGAAAAAGTCAGCCAGTCCGAAGCCTGGCCCGAGAACAAAATCTCGCTCGATGAAACTCGCGATTTTGGCGACTTGTTCACGCAAAAGAGCCTCCGCAACAAGCGAGCATTCCTCAACATGATGCAAGACGGATACGCCCACGCGAATCCGGAAGCAGACGCCATCAAATCCGCAAGTAGCAACATTAAGGCAAAGCTCCCTGAACGAGTTACGATCTACATGCTAAGTAAATTCTTGAAAGATCCGTTCCAGTTCCGTATCAGTCAGATGCTCGCCGACTCTGATTCAGAAGACCCTGAAAAGGAAATGTTCGAACCCATCCAGCTAGATAATTTGAAAAAGAGCACACTACTCAACATGACGCTCGCCGCAGAACTTTCAAACAAGTCCGACGAACTTGATAAGTTCAAAAAGGAATCCAAGTTGAAAGGCGGAACGCCCGATGGAGTCTTTGGAGACAAACTCACTGCCGAAATCGAAGCAAACAAGAAAATCATCACGGACAACATGGGCGAAGATCTTGTCCAAAAAATCAAGGATTCCTGGAGCTACCAAGCCAAAATTGAGGACATCCAATTTGAACGTAGTGATTCGGAAAAATGGACTCTTTCGGGATCGCTGGACTGGAGCGACAGTAGTGACCTTGACAAGATTACCGAGATGATTTCGATTACGTCATCGGACAAAAAACCGACTATCGACAAATTCCTCACCCCTTATATCAGGGCACTCGCTGTTATTGCACAGCGCAACAATGATGAAAAGGCAGAGCAGGAACAGAGCATCAAGATTTCCGTTTTCCACGTCGAAAAAGATAGGACGGAACCCACAACGGCAACCATTAAGATGACTCCGAAAAATGCGACCGAGACATTGCAAAAAATCTACACCGCCGCATTCGGTAGCGAAACCCAAAAGCCTTATTTCAAGGCTGTTCCGGCCGAGTTGATCAATGCAACAGGCATCAATGACATTCGTGCATTTAAGGAAAAGCTTATCAACGGTCCTTGGGAACATTTTGAAAAGAAAACACTATTCGACCCCACAACCGATGTAGGTTTTGACAAAAAAGACTTTGCAAAGCAATGGGAAGAAGCAAAAGACAAGATGACATCTCTCATGCAAATGACGATAACTGTACCGAAAGCAAGAAGAGGAAGATAATTATGGAAAATTTCACACTTAAAAATTTCGAACCATCCCAAAGCCTCTTCATCGAAGCCTCGGCAGGCACGGGTAAGACTTACACCATCCAGCTGATGGTCTCCAAGCTCATAAAGCTTGGAACCCCGCTCAAAAAAATCCTGATCGTCACGTACACAGAAAAAGCGGCTGGCGAGCTCAAAGACCGTATTCGCAAAAAAATCGATGAAGTCCTCGTAAACAGAAAAATCGACAAAAGCGACGAAGCCGAAAAATCACTCAGCGATGCAGAACTTGCGCTGTTCACAAAAGCCTACCAGGATGTCGACAACGCAGCCATTTTCACCATCCATTCCTTCTGTCAAAAAGCGCTCAAGGAATTTGCCTACGATGCGGGTCGTCCATTTGACATGTCCATGATTGACGACAAAGAAGTTAACGACCTTATCGAAAAATTCATTCGCGACAACTGGAGCGAAGACGAAGAATTCAAAGCTTTGTTGGTCGATGCAGAAAAGACTTATTCTTTAGTCAAAAATTTAAAGGACTTATTTACCAAAGCCATCAACGCCTACAAAGGCAAGAATGACAATGGTAATGAAATCATCAAACTTGAAGCCCCAGCCATCGAATGGGGCGATGACCGCATCAGTAAAGAAGATGCGGAAGCCATGTTGGATAAATGTGATTTCGAAAGCCTGAAAAAGTTCGAAAAGTTTTACAGTTGTTTCCAAATTCTTGAAAAGAATCAAGACAAAACACTCTCTGCCGAAAGAACTAATTCAAACGGAGAATCTATCCCCGTTGAACTACCCATATCCGATTTAATCCATTTGATTAAAAAATGGAATTCAACCATCACAAACCCGTTTGTTCCAAAAAAAATAGGGGCAACCCTTATTGACATTCCCAATGACGAATTCGGAAATGCTTTAAAGTATGTCCACGAAAGGATTTTCAGCTTAAAAGATTTAAAAAAAGACTTATCCGTAGAACTCGACAAATACCCGCTGAAGAAATTCCTTTTTGACCACATTCCCGAACTATTTGACGAATGGCAAAAATACAAGACCGATATGAAAGTACAGTCGTTCAACGACATGATTCTCTCGGTCCATCAAGCCGTACTTGATAACAGCAAGGGAGATTCTCCACTCAAGACAAGGCTTCGTGCGCAATACACCTACGCCATCATCGACGAATTCCAAGACACAAACCAGCTGCAATGGGATATTTTCAGCGCTGTTTTCGACAAAATTTTTGTCGTGGGCGACCCGAAACAGTCCATCTACAGCTTCCAAGGCGCCGATGTAAACGTCTACCAGAAAGCGATTCAAGAAATCAAAAATGGCATGTCGTTAAAGACAAACTTTAGATCGACAAAAGGCATCATCGAAGGTTGCAATGAACTTTTCAAAGGCAGTTTTTTCACGCCCTACGAAGGTTCTACCAAGCTCATCAATTTCGAGGGTTCGCTTTCACCAGATAAAGAAGGTCAAATCAAAGCTTTGCCCCAAATCAACGGCAAAGAAATCGCTCCTATTTGGATCAGCCAACAAGATATTGAAGAAACCGATTTTGCCCAAGCCACTGTCCAAAAAATTGTAGAATGGTGTTCCTTTGTTGGCAATAAGACCGTTTTGCAGGTTTTCGACAAAAAAGACTGCACCAAACTCAGAAACGTCACCTTCAAAGATTTTGCCATCCTCGCCCGCAGCCGAAGTGAAATGGATGAAATCGAAGACGCCATGCGTGCAGCCGGCGTACCGTTCAGCCGCTACAAAGACAGCAACCTTTTCAGCAGCCGCGAATGCGCTGAATGGATTGCACTATTCAAAGCCATTGATGCGCCCGATTTTTCCGCTTGGAACAGACGTCTCCTGAGCGAAGCTCTCATCACAGACTTCTTCAGAATTTCTTGTCAAGAAATCGAATATGTCGAAAGCGAAGCGTTTGACGACCCCGAAAATCCAGTCCGTAAAAAAATAAATGCTTGGCAAGAACTCGCCCAAAAGCGCCGCTATGCAGAAATGCTCGAGCGCATTTACAGCGATACGCAAATCGAAGAACGACTGACTGAAATTTCCAAATTACAGAACTTGGCAAAGCTCCGCCAAATCGGCAACTACGCCGTTGAATACCTCTACAATCACAATTGCTCCCTCGAAGATACCGTGCGCCACCTAGAAGCTCTTGCCAGCTACAGTACAGGTGCCGATGACGAAGATGGAAACCTCATCGAAAAGAGTACCGACTACGACGCCGTGCAAATCATGACCATTCACGCCTCGAAGGGGCTTGAATTCCCGATCGTCATTTCCGTTGCAGGCTTTAAGCAAAGATACACGCAAGACTCTGGACCGTTCCTTTATCACGACCAAAACGAAATTAAGCTCGGTTTCGGAGACACTGCTAGACAAAAACGCGCGCAGGAAGAACTCGAAGAATGGAAGCGACTTTTCTACGTCGACTTCACACGAGCATCATCTATACTGATTTTGCCACGCTACAAAAAATGGTACGGATCAAATAAAGTCAAGGATGAATTCAAGTTCCTTGAAAGTTCCATAAAAGAACTCATCCAAGCCGACGAACAACGCGATTCCGATAAAAAGCTGACAACAACATTGCCAACTCTTGAAAACTGGGATCCTAACACATTAAAGCAAAGCGTCAGAAACAACATTCTCAAGCCGCTCAATGAAAAATCCGGAGCAGGCGCAGTTTTGACGAACGAAGAAATCGCTCAAAATATCGCCCAGCAAAAGATCAACATGGCAAGCTTGCAGGGAAAGCTCGCTACTGCAAGCATCATGCAATTTTCGTACAGCACTCTTTCCGGAAAGGCTGATTCTGAAATCGAATCCGATGACGGTAGCAACATCAACCCCAATGGCGATGACACAACGGCAACACAAACAACCGCAGTCAAGATTAGCGATATCGACAAAGAGGCAAAAAACTGCACGATCGAACTTAACAAAAATCTTGATTACCAAACAAACTTAAACGAAACTGCGAAAAAATTCCCGCGTGGCTCGCATGCCGGTAATGCCCTCCACCGCATTTTCGAAAACACCAAGTTCATGGAATTCGGTGAAAAAAACAAGACTCTTGAACAGGCTCTCGCCAATCCAAAGACGCAGAACCTCATCGAAGAAGAATTCAAGCGCGAATCGCTCCCCATCTGGAATCATCACGAAGCTTGGCACGACATCGCCACACGTTACACTTGGAATACGCTAAATGCAAAGTTGCCGGAAATTGCAGGCAGCACAACGACATCGGAGACGTTCGCACTAGTTGACATTCCCGAAAGCGATCACAAGCCCGAAGTCCAGTTCAACCAAAACGCCTCCGAGAAAGATATTCTCTGGCGTTTCTGCAAGGGATTTATCGACTTGCTGTTTGTCCGCCCCATAAATGGTCAAAAGTACTATTCCATTCTCGACTGGAAATCGGACATGCTCGAAAACAACGTCTACACGCCCGATGCGCTCAAGGAAAAAGTCGACAACGACTACTCCATCCAGCGCGTGCTTTACAGCTATTGCCTGATTCAATGGCTTAAGCAGTTCTACGGCGAAGGCACCGCAGAAAACTTGAGCGAATCTAAAATTTTCGAGAAGCACTTTGGCGGCATCTATTACGCGTTCATCCGTGGCACCGAAGGCGGCACCCCCAAGGGCATTTACGCACAAACTTGGGAAAGCTACGATAAACTCAAAAAAGCCTATCAAGAAGTCAAAAAACTCATGAGCAAGACCTCCAATAAGGAGGGAAAATAATATGAACAACAAAACACTCGCTACACAATCGATTGACGAATTCATTGACGCCCTCATTGAAATACGCGGGCTCGTTCCGCTTGACAAGCACTTGCTCCATCTGCTTTTTGAAATCAAAAGCGACATTTCTCTCCAAACGCAAAAATTCTTGACGCTCAGTATGTCGCTTCTCGACGACGGCAACACGCGCGTTCCGCTAGACGCAGAACAGTTCACGGAAAAGTGGACCCGCAAATGGAACGGTCTTGTCGCACTCAGCATCAGCACTGCCGAAGAAGATATCGACGAAAGCGCCTTTGCAACCGCAGACGATTTTGCAAGCATCATCAGCGATGGTATTCAAGACATTTTGACAAAAGACTTTTCCGCCATCATGGAAAGCCGCGAGACCGACACAGAGTCCGTTGAAAACGCCAAGAGCAAGCCTTTTGTCCTCGCCAAGCGCAATAACGGAACGCACCTTTACTTTACCAAGCATTTCGATGCCAAATGCGTGATTGAAAAAGCAGCGAAGATTTTGTTCAAGGACGGCAGCAAGCCGAGCCAAAAAGAAATCGATGATTGCACACAAAAAATCGCTGACATGTGCAAGCTTAAAGACGGCAAAAAGTTCATCATCAAGGAACGCCAAGCCGAAGCCATCATCCGCGGGCAAACAGAAAACCTCGTCGTTACAGGTGGCCCGGGTACCGGCAAAACAACCGTCGTTCTCTACATTCTGTGGAACCTGCTCGCAAGCCATAGCGAAATGCTTGACTGGAACATCTATCTTGCAGCTCCGAGCGGCAAGGCTGCCGACCGCATGCGCGAAAGCCTTGTCGGTGGTCTCTCAAATATTCTTGACGAACAAAAGACCGGCGATAACGAGCGTATTTTCCGCAAGCTGAACGAACTCGAAAGCAGCACCATCCACCGCCTGCTCCGATTCTCCAGAAGCAAGGGATGTTTCACATTCAACCGCAAAGAACAATTCCCCAAGAATTCCATCTTCGTCATCGACGAAGCTAGCATGATTGACATCGAAATGTTCGCGGCCCTCCTCGAAGCCATTCCCGAAGGCGCACGCATATTCATCCTCGGTGACTCATTCCAGCTCCCGTCTGTTGATTCCGGAGCCGTCCTCGGCGAAATCTTGAAAGTACAATCCGGCAAGGATTTCTCCGTCATGCTCAACGAATCCAACCGATTTGACGACAGTTCAAACATCGGTAAGCTCGCTGCAGAAATCAAGAAAGTTGCCGAAAGCAAGGACAACAACCAGTTCGTCCCGCACAAATTCACCATCACCGGTGAAGAGTCTGCTCCTGAAAACGACGAGTCCCCAAAATTCAAGGACAAAGTTCTTTACAAGAGCCTCGAAACTGGCGACAAACCGCTTACGAAAAAAGAAGAGGAAAAGCTCATTGAATCGTTCATTAGCGCATGGTCTCAAGATTTCGCCAAGCTTCCCGAGTTCGCCGTGCAAATCAACCCACAACGCACCGGCATCGAAGCAGACGACCCAGAACAAAAGGAAACAAAACGTCGCAATGACATTTGGAAGCTTTCGTTGACAAAGCGAATCCTCTGTGCTGAACGTCGTGGCCTCCGCGGCGTCGAAAACATCAACAAAAAAGTTTGTTCTAAAATCAAGAGTCTCTGGCGCGCAAAGAAGAAAGAAGAAGGCGAAACCGTCCAATGGGACGACTCCGGCTATTTCCCTGGACAGCTCCTGATTATTACCAAAAACCAGGAAATGTTCAAGCTTTACAACGGCGACACAGGCATCGTCGTCTTTGACGGCAACACTCCCTGCCTCATGCTCAAAAAAGCGCCTCCACAAAGAAAGGACCTCCAAAAGACTCGCGATGACTATATATTCTACCCGCTTTCGATTCTCCCCAAGGATGCAATCGCGACAGCATTTGCCATCACCATCCACAAGTCGCAAGGCTCCGAGTACAATCACGTGACCATGTTCCTGCCGACCAAAATCGGGCACCCCCTACTCACGAACCAAATCATCTACACAGGCATTACTCGCGCTATGGATAGCGTCACCATCATCGCAAACGACGACACATTCGAAGCCGCCGTGACCACTGTCAGCGAGCGTGACACGGGAATTTCGCTATAGTTTTGCAAATCCCCGTTTTTCCACCCGCGTTTCTGTGTATATTTAAGTAAGAAAAAAATAAAGGAAGAAAAATGGCAACAATCAAAGAACTCAAAGCAAATGGCGCCCCGCGTTTCAAAGTCCCGGGCAAAGAAGAAATCTACGACGCATTCGACCAGTTCCTCGCTGAGAACTTCCTCGGTGAATCCGTCGAAGCCATCCCCGCAGCACCGGCCAACGGCGAATTCGCTCCGCAGGCAGTCGCCCTCTACGCCATCGCCAACACCGGCAAAGGCAACGCAGGCCTCTGGAAAGCAGGCACCGGTACGTCCTCCAAGAATTGGGACCTCAGCTTTTTGCAGGGCATCCTGAACCAGTTCTCCACCCTCCCGGCAGCCACCCGCGGCAAGACTGTTTCCGAAATCAAGGAACAGCTCGAAGACTTCGCCTCCAAGAAGTTCGCAAAGAATCCTGCAAACGCCCGTAACGGACTTTTGCACCTCTGCAACCCGAACATCTACGCCCCGATCTATTCCTTTGCAGATAAACTCGCCATCTGCAAGGAACAGTCCCGCCTGCTTGAAGACTTCAAGCTTTCCAAGCGCTGGGATAGCGGCCTCCTGAAGCTCAAAGTATTCCGCAAGGACGGTTACGTCGCCATCCAAACCGACGAACAGCTCTGCTGGATTTTTGACAAACTCTCGACCATGCACAAAATCGAAGACGAAGAATTCGAAGTCTTCATGAAGAACTACTTCACCGCTCCGAAAAAGAGCACTGCAAAGAAGAAGCAGTAATAGAATGTCACCCCGGATTTATTCCGGGGCCGCCATACACAAATGTTTACAGCACATCGCCCGCAATTACGCGGGCGATTTTTTTCTAAGCTGCATTTTTACATTCCATTATAATTATATATTTCGCTTAACGCATCATCCCGCAAAAACGATTGATCCGCACTCTTAACGACATTCTGTTTATTATATGGCTATCAAGAAGAACGAACTCTACTCTTCTCTCTGGGAATCTTGTGACAAACTGCGCGGCGGCATGGACGCAAGCCAATACAAAGACTACATCCTGACGCTCCTTTTTGTAAAGTACGTGACCGACAAGTTCAAGGGTCAGAAATACGCCGATATCAACGTCCCGGCAGGCGGTAGCTTTGACGACCTCGTCGCCCTCAAGAACAACAAGGACATCGGCGAAAAGATGGACAAGGCCATCGCGAAACTTGCCGAAGCCAACAACTTGACAGGCGTCATCGACAACGCAAAATTTTTCGACAACTCGAAGTTCGGCAACGGCAAGGACATGGTGGACACCTTGACCGGACTCGTCTCCATTTTCGAACGTCCAGAATTCAACTTCAGCAACAACAAGGCTGGTGGTGACGACATCCTCGGCGATGCCTACGAATACCTGATGCGCAACTTCGCCACCGAAAGCGGCAAGAGCAAGGGACAATTCTACACCCCGGCAGAAGTCAGCCGCATCTTGGCAAAAGTCATCGGCATCGGCAACATCAAGAATCGCAACACGACCATTTACGACCCGGCTTGCGGCTCGGGCTCCCTGCTTATCCGTGCGGCAGACGAAGCACCTTTTGATGTCGCCATTTACGGTCAGGAAAAAGAAACCACTACGGCGGGCCTTGCAAAGATGAACCTGGTTCTCCACAACAAGGCAAGTGGCGAAATCAAGCCCGGCAACACCTTCTCGAACCCACAATACTTCGAAAAGGATTCTTCCGACACGCTGAAGCGTTTCGACTTTATCGTTGCAAACCCACCGTTTTCTTTGAAAAACTGGACCGACGGTTTGCAGGAATTTGGCCGCTTTGACGGCTACGACGATCGCCCGCCCGAAAAGAACGGCGACTATGCTTGGCTCCTTCACATTCTCAAGTCGCTCAAGCCCACAGGCAAGGCGGCGGTAATTTTGCCCCACGGCGTACTTTTCCGTGGCAACGCCGAAGAAACCCTCCGCAAGAACATTATCGATCGCGGCTACATCAAGGGCATTATCGGGCTCCCGGCGAACCTTTTCTACGGCACAGGCATTCCCGCCTGCGTTATCGTGATGGACAAGGAAGACGCCGCCGAACGCGATGGCATCTTCATGATTGACGCAAGCCACGATTTTGTGAAGGACGGTCCCAAGAACCGTTTGCGCGAACGTGACATTCACAAGATTGTGCAGACCTTCGTGAACCGCATCGAAGACGATCCCAAGTACGCCCGCTTTGTCCCGATCAAAGAAATTAAGGTCAAGAACGGCTACAACCTGAATATTCCGCGCTACATCGACAGTGGCGATGCCGAAGACGAACAGTCCATCGACGCCCATTTGAACGGCGGCATTCCCGCAGGCGACGTGGATTCCCTGAAGCACTATTGGGATATTTTCCCGGGCCTCAAGGCGAAGCTTTTCAAGAAATTCCGCGCAGGCTATTACCAGCTGAAAGTGGAAAAAGACGAAATCCGCAACACCATCTTCAACGACGAAGATTTCAAGGGTTATGCGGAACAGATTGACAACGCCTTTGACGCTTGGCTCAAGAAGTCTTCCAAGAAGTTGATGAACATCGACGACAAGGTTGACGTCAAGAACTTTATCATTGAACTTTCGGAATCCCTGATTGACGAATTCCGCCATATTGAACTGGTGGACTTTTACGATGTTTACCAGGTGTTGCTCGCTTATTGGCAAGAAACCATGAGCGACGACATTTTCGTGCTCAAGTACGATGGCTACATGGCCGGTGCCGAAATCACCAAGCTTTACAAGAAAGAATCCAAGAAGGACGACGGCAAAAAAAAGGCAGAGCCCAAGGAAATCGGCTGGGAAGGCAAACTTTTGCCCAAGTCTATCATTGAACGCGTTTACTTTGCCAAGGAACAGGCCGAAATCGAGAAGGCAGAACAGATTGTTGCCGAAAGCGAATCCAGGCTCGAAGAATTTGTCGAAGAAAATAGCGGCGAAGGCGCAGTCCTTGCTGACTACACGAAGGACGATAGCGAAGATTTGGACGCAAAGAAAATTGCCGCTAAGTTGAAGGACCTGAAAAAGCAAAAGGCAAATGGCAAGAGCGAAGAATTTGAAGTGCTCGCCAAGTATGATGAACTTGCCGCCATCGCAAAGAAACAGGCAAGCATTGTCAAGGACTTGAACAAGGCTCTGGAAGAATCCGTAAAGAGCAAGTATGCCGAACTCTCGGAAAAAGAAATCAAGGACCTTCTCGTGAAACAGAAGTGGAGCTTCGCCATTTTCGAAGGAATCAAGAGCCTTTACGACACCACAAGCATGAAGATTGCCGCCCGAGTGACCGAACTCGCCGAACGCTACGAAAACACGCTCCCCGAACTCGAAGCCACCCTGGCAAACTATGAAAAGGCTGTCGCAAAACACCTCAAGGCAATGGGATTTGAGGTATGAAAGAGACAAAGTTCAAACAGACCGAAGTCGGCTTGATTCCCAGCGATTGGGAAATAAATGTTCTTGGTCAAATAACATCACATGTCGATTATAGAGGAAAAACTCCTCCCAAAACAAACCAAGGTGTCCAGCTAATTACTGCAAAAAATATCCGCATGGGACATATTGATTATAAAAATAATCAGGAATATGTTTCTGCAAACGATTATTTAGAAATCATGAAACGCGGATTGCCTCAAAAGGGAGATGTTCTAATTACAACAGAAGCTCCTGCTGGCTATGTTGCGCAAATTGATAATGAAAATATTGCATTGGCACAACGAGTCATAAAGTACAGAGGAAACGAATCTGTTAATAACGATTATCTCTGTTGTTATTTTCAATCATTTTTCTTTCAGGATCTTTTGCGAACTTTAAATACTGGAGGAACTGTTCAGGGAATAAAAGGCAGTTTATTACATACATTGCCAGTGATTTTACCCCCACTTGCAGAACAAAAACACATTGCCCAAGCCCTTTCCGATGTAGACGCCGTCATCAGCACCACCGAAAAACTCGTCGCAAAGAAAAAAGCCCTCAAACAGGGAACAATGCAAACCCTTCTGAGTGGCAAAATGCGAATCCAAAACGGCAAGTGGATCAAAACCACCAACTTCAAACAAACCGAACTCGGCCCCATCCCCCAAGAATGGGAAGTACAATACTTGGGGGATTTATGTAATCTTATAACAAAACAAACCGGATTTGATTATTCAGCCACTATAAAACCAGCTCTTTTAAGTGATAAGCAAAAAGACACTTTACCATTTATCCAAAATAAGGATTTTTGCGAAACTCAAATTAATTTTGAAACAGACTTTTTCATACCTATTAATGTTGCAAAAAAGTTTCCTCGAATTTTTCTTGATGAGGATGTATTACTTATTTCAATTTCAGGTCGAATAGGAAATGTAGCTTACTTCAAACATTTGCAAGATGCTTTTATTGGAGGGGCTGTTGGAATAGCTAGGTTTAAAGAAAAAAAATCCATCGAATTTGTTATGAGATATTTGATGTCAGATGCAGGACAGACACAAATTTTTGCCAATGAAAAATCTGGTGCCCAGCATAATTTAACTATTGCTGATGTCAGAAAGCTATTAATTCCGATGCCTTCCCAAATAGAACAATCCGCCATCGCCACCGTCCTCAGCGACATGGACTCCGAAATCGCAGCCCTAGAAACCAAACTCACAAAATACCGCACCCTCAAAACTGGCATGATGCAACAACTCCTCACCGGCAAAGTGAGATTAGTTGATTCTGTGGAAACAACTTCTGAATGCCGAAGCAGTCATTCAGTTCCTTTATCATTTAAGCGATCTGTTCTTGCTGCGGAAATTGCGGACCGTTTATGTGACGAGCCAACCTTTGGTCATGTAAAAATGGAAAAGATGTTGTTCTTGACAGAAAAGATGTGCAACATCGATATTGATTCTTCATATCATCGCGATGCTGCCGGTCCTTTTGACAACCGAGGTCTTCACTCGATTGATTCACAACTTGCTAAGCAAAAATGGTTTAAGGCGGTCAAACAAGATAAAGGCTATCGTTACGCACCCCTTGAAAAAAGAGGTGGCCACAAACAGTATTTTGAGCGGTATTTTTCAGACCGTCTCTCGGTATTCAACAATATCATCAACATATTCAAAACCGCAAATACGGAGCAATGTGAAATCGTTGCAACCCTTTATAGCGCCTGGGAAGATTTTCTCAAACAAGGAATTTCTCCGACAGACGAACAAATTGTTACCGAAGTTTTAACGAATTGGCACAAATCAAAAGAACGAATATCCAAAAATCGCTGGCTAAAAGCATTATTATGGATGAAAGATCATGAATTCATTCCTGAAGTCGGAGAGAAAATAAAATGAGCGAAGATATAGGAAATGAAATTGCTAAAGACAATTTTAGCGGCTTAAATTGTCCTATTTCGCTATATCATGCAACATCAACATTATTTCTTGATTCGATAGAACAGTATGGTTTGGGTGGCCTAAACATTATAAAAGAATGGAATGTTTTGGCTTTCGTCAAAGAAATATATCCCTATGCGCAAAAATTGCCCGATTATCCAAAATGGGATTTCTTTGGCGATATGGCTCGTCAGACGACAAAGGGCTTTAATTTCCAACATGGGGATGTATATTGCTCAGGTTCAAAAAAATACGCTTTTGAATTTCTTAGAATAAATCCATATGGTTCTGAATTAGTTTCAAATGCATTGTTTTATTTCAAAAAAATAATTGATAATAAATTGATCAGTTGTGAGAAAGCGAAATCTTTCGAAGAAAAGTATTCATTTTTGGAAAAATGCAGACAAAAATCTATAAATCCGATTGTCTTTAAACTTCCTAGTCTTTCTTATGATGATTTATTAGATGAAAAAGGGAAGGATGTTTCTGATTCTATGAAAACAAGGATTACTAAAATTCTAGAAATATCGAAAGAGGAAATATTCCGGGATGCTGTAGATGCATGCCTCGGATCATGTAGGTTTAGATTGAAAAAAATCATTCCATACAACGATTTGAATATTGTTAACAACGATTAAAATGAGTGTAAATATGCTGATGATTAGATAAATGTCATTAACACAAGTGTTAGTAGATTGGCATAAAAAATATGAATGACAATGAAAAAAGATATAAAAGAGACTTTCTCAGAACCATTATCCTTCTAAAAGAGATAACATTTTTCTCCGACCATATATTTAAGGAATCTATTGTATCAAATGATGCAGCAACTATGCTGCGGAAACATATAGATAACCAGATTTATCTAAAATACGATTTTATTCCTTTAAATCTTTTAAAGGAATCTCTTCCTTCTTTTAAAATATACTGCAAAGAGAACCCTGAATTGGGCGCACAGTATAAAAAGTTAAATAAAGATTTGGAATTCATTAATCATCTTAGAAATAAAGTCAGCGGTCACTTATCCGATGAAGCTTTAGACAAGATGATTCAATGGAAACCTGATATTTATGACGAATTTGCCAAGACTAGCACAGCCTTTCAGGAATTCCATATTTATCGTTCAATGTTTGAAGTTGCGGTAAATTCATATCTAGATGAAAAGGGACAACAAAAGCAATTTGGGCAAGAAATCGACTTTGAAATTCCTAGTGAGTGGAAAAAGTTTTACGATTATTTGTTGAATACTGTCAATACGGCCATTTGCTTTTTAAAGAGCGTCCAAAATATTATTAGACCCAACATTAAATATATAAAGCAAGTAAAAACTTCATTGCAAGGAAAAGAACGATCCGATCGTTTTAGGGAAGCAATTCAGATTGCACTTGAAATTGCAGATGACCAAACGAAAAAAGAAACATTACTTCCTCGGATGGCTGAAATTCTTAAAATGTTTGGAATAGACCCTGAACCGTATGGAGAAGCAGGCAGAACTGATTTTAGGTTTAAGCCGAGAGGACGATAAAAGCTTGTCAGAAAGCCATCTCTCTCATGTGAGCGAGATGCTCAAAATCAAAATTGGTGGTGATGTAAAATTTCGTTAAGCCCCTTGCCAGCTTTTTGAAAATAGCCTACATTACATCCCAGCGCGTCATTCCGTAGAAAGGAATGATGCGCCTTTGTTTTATGTGGCTTTGTCATTTTGCAAGGGCGTTCCTGGTTGAAAATACAAACATAGGAGACCCACAATGGCCAAAAAAGAAGTAACTACCTACTCTCAGAATACTTTTGAGAGCATTAAGCACATCGATGAAAACGGAGCAGAATTCTGGCTTGCTCGCGAACTGCAAAAAGCCTTGGAATACGCTCAATGGCGTCGTTTCCAAGAATCTGTTGAACGTGCAAAAACCGCCTGCGAAGCTAGTGGATTGGAAGTGGCAGACCATTTTGCCGACGTTGGCAAAATGGTCGATCTCGGTTCCGGTTCACAGCGTGAAATCGCTGACATCAAGCTCTCCCGTTACGCCTGTTACCTGATTGTAATGAACGGAGACCCTCGCAAAGAGGTAATCGCCCTCGGTCAGACGTATTTTGCCGTCAAGACCCGGCAAAAGGAAATTGCGGACGAGGCCGCGCAGCTTTCGGAAGACGAAAAGCGCCTGGCAATCCGCGACGAAGTGACCATCCGCAACAAGTTCCTCGCCTGTTCTGCAAAGGCGGCTGGTGTTGAAACTCCTGTGGATTACGCTGTGTTCCAAAACCGTGGTTATCAAGGGCTTTACAATGGTTTGGGAATGAAGGACATTCACAAGCGCAAGGGGCTCAAGAAGAACGAACAGATATTGGACCACATGGGCGCTACGGAACTTGCCGCGAACCTGTTCCGCATTACGCAGACGGATGACAAGCTCCGCCGTGAAAACATCAAGGGCAAGGAAAAGGCGAACGAAACGCATTATGCCGTCGGCAAGAAGGTCCGCCAGACCATCGCCGAACTCGGCGGAACAATGCCCGAAAATCTCCCTACTCCGGAAAAAAGCGCTAAAGTGCTGAAGAAAGAGCGCGCAAAGGGGGTTGTGAAGAAATAGGGAGCTATCAATAGGGTTAACGATAGGGTTAATGAAAAGGTTAATGAAAAGAAAAAAGGTTTTTGGATAGTTAATAAAGAAAAGGTGAAGACTTTGACTAAAACATAAGGTTATATTTACGCAGAGACTACTGAAGGATCTGCAATGTCAACCGAGCATATCAACATCCCCGAACGCGAAACCCAGACAAAAGTAATCAGTTTTTTCAAGGAAGAACTGCATTACAGTTATCTGGGCAATCTTCACGATGTTGCAAACAAGAACATTCGTGAGAAAGATCTATTTGCATTTTTGGTGGGCAAACAGCGCTATTCGGAAACTGTCGCCAATAAGGCGATTGCAGAATTAAAACATGCCGCAGGCGACTTGCAACAGGGATTGTACTCGGCCAACAAGACCGTGTACAATCTGCTAAAATACTCTCATCCCGTTCCTGATTTGGATGGCGAGAATGTCAGTGTCTATTACATCGATTTTGAAAATCCGGCCAACAACAATTTTGCCATTGCAGAAGAAGTTACCGTAAATACAACCTATGGTTCAAAGCGCCCGGACCTTGTCGTTTATATAAACGGCATTGCTGTCGCCGTTATTGAACTCAAGAAAAGTTCTGTTTCTGTTGCTGACGGTATTCGCCAGAACTTGACCAACCAAAAGCCGGAATTTATCGAGTCTTTCTTTACTACGATTCAATTTTGTTTGGCAGCAAACACAAGCGAAGGTGTTCGTTACGGGACTATTGCCACGCCCGAAAAGAAATATTTGACGTGGAAACAGGAGGCCTTCCGTGAACGCCTGCAAGAGCTTGACGAAAACGATTTGATTATCGACGAAAAAAGTTCCACGTTCAGCGAGGATCTTTTCGAAAGCCTTTATTCGCTTTTCAATAAAATTCGCTTCTTGGACTTGATCCACAACTTTATCATTTTTGATAACGGTAAAAAGAAGGTCTGTCGCTACAATCAGTATTACGCGATTCACCGCACTTACAACAGGATTCAAGGTCAAAAGAAAGGCGGCATTGTCTGGCACACGCAGGGTTCTGGAAAATCCCTGACAATGGTGTGGCTCGCCAAGCGTTTGTTACTGAACAACCCAAGCCGCAGAATTTTAATTGTCACCGATCGTGACGAACTTGATGATCAAATAGAACAGTTGTTCAAAGGCGTAGAAGAAAAGATTATCCGCACCAAGAGCGGACGCGATTTGCTGAATCGTCTGAATTCTACTGAAGGGACTATAATTTGTTCGCTGGTTCACAAATTCGGCCGCCGTGGCGGAGAAGTTTCCGATGACGATTACGAAAAATTCTTAAAAGAAATCAGGGATTCCCTGCCGCCAAATTTCAGCGTGAAAGGCGACTTTGTTGTTTTCGTTGACGAATGCCACAGAACGCAATCTGGCAAGCTGCACAAGGCAATGACTGCCTTGATGCCCAAGGCCATTTTTGTGGGCTTTACCGGAACACCGCTCCTCAAGAAAGACAAAAAGACGAGCTTGGAAGTTTTTGGAAGCTACATTCACACTTACAAATTCGATGAAGGCGTTCGGGACCACGTGATTCTTGATTTGCGCTACGAAGGTCGCGATGTTCCTCAGGAACTCAAGTCTCATAAAAGGATTGACGAGTGGTTTGAACTGAAAACAAAGGGGATGACGCCTATCGCGAAGACGAAACTGAAAGCCCGCTGGGCTAATATTCGCACGGTTTATTCGTCGTACGAACGTCTAAAGGCGATTGCCTGCGATGTGATTTTTGATTTTGAAAAAGACGCTCGATTGGCTGATGGTCGCGGAAATGCAATTCTTGTTGCCGATTCCATTTATACGGCTTGCAGGTTCTATGAAATTTTCCAGTCTATGGGCTTTAAAAAGTGTGCCATCATTTCTTCGTACACTCCGAATTCGGGTGACTTACGCACTGATACTGTAAGCCTTGACGAAGAAACGGAAACCTTCAGGAAATACCAGATTTACTTGAAGATGGTTGGCATTGAAGAGGGTGACGATACATCACGCATAGACAAGAAAGTGGAAGCTTTTGAAAAAGAAGCCAAGCGCAAGTTTGTTGAAGAACCTGCCAATATGAAGCTGCTTATTGTTGTCGATAAGTTGCTGACGGGTTTTGATGCTCCTTCTTGTACTTACTTGTACATCGATAAAAAGATGCAGGACCACGGGCTGTTCCAAGCCATTTGCCGCGTTAACCGCCTAGATGACGATACAAAACTCTTTGGTGTTATTATTGACTATAAAGAACTTTTCGAAAATGTGACCGACAGTATGCACAAGTACACGTCGGGAGCTTTCGAAGGTTATGATGATAACGATGTTGACGGTCTTATCAAGGATCGTACCGCTGAGGCAGAAAAGTATTTCAACAAGACACTTGAAGAAATCGAAACTCTTTGCGAAGATGTAAAGCCGCCTAAAGATGAGGCTGATTACATTCACTTTTTCTGTGGCGAAAATATTAGTTGGATTAACGATCCTGAAGAAAGTGAAGCACTAGCCCGCTTGCGTGAAAGATTCTATTTATTGGCTAGCCGATTGGTTCGTGCTTTTGCCGAATTAAAGTCGCAAATTTCATCATTGCCTTATACGGAAGCCGAATGGACCGAAAAAGAAAAGCGGACCAACGACTACGTGAATTTGCGCCAAGCAATTATGCAGGCTAGCGGTGATTTTGTGGACTTGAAAGCATGCGAACCGGACATGCGTCATCTCATCGATAATTACATTGCTGCTGGTGATTCTACAAAAATTGTTGAGCTGGATGACACGACCTTGCTTGACATCATCGAGCTCTTCAAATTCGATTTGACTACAGGCAAAAAGAAAGTTCGCGAAAGTGCCGCTGAGAAAATCGAAAACAACATCCGCCGCAAAATCGTTGACCAGATCAACATCAACCCTGCGTATTACAACAAAATGTCCGAAATTTTGGACCAGTTGATTGAAGAACGCAAGAATGGTTTAATCGAATACCAACAGTTGCTGGAACGCTATATTGAACTTGCCAAGAAAGTGAATGCTTCGGATTTGGGTGAAGACTATCCATCTTCTATTAAGGGTTGTTCTGCAAAAAGAGCTATTTACGACAATTGCGGCAAAAATGAAGACTTGGCAAACAGTATTTATGAAGCTGTTATGGATAGTATGCAAGCCGATTTTCGCAGTAGCCCTGTGAAAATTAATCGGATAAAAAGAGCTTTGTTTAAAGTGTTACAGGATACTGTTGAAGTGGACCGCGTATACGAACTCATCAGCAAGCAAAGCGAGTTCTAATGCGGATGCAAGTGTCGGGCATTACAGTTGCCGTTACAAAAAAAGATATCAAGAACATTCACCTCTCGGTGATGCCGCCCGATGGCGCTGTGCGAATTTCTGCACCGCTGAACCTTTCTGACGAATCCATCAAGATTTTTGTGCGCACCAAGGTCGCGTGGATTAAACGCCAGCAAGAAAAGTTTGCAAATCAGGCGCGCTTGAGCGAACGCGAATATGTTTCTGGCGAATCCTTTTTTATTTTCGGTCGCCAGTATTATTTGCGTGTACAACATGACCGCGTAAATGGATTTGTAATAGATGGTCAAAATGTAATTCTGACTGTTCGTGAAGCGAGTACCGCACAGCAGCGCGAAAACTATGTGAACGAAAAACTCCGCGAAATGCTTGTCGCCGAAATTGAAAAACGCTTACCCGCATGGGAAAAGAAAACGCACCTAAAGTGCAACGGTTGGCAAACCAAGATTATGCAGAATAAATGGGGCAGTTGCAACCCCGCAGGGAAACTTTGGTTCAATCTGCATTTGGCACATACGCCCATCCGCTGCCTGGATTACGTGATACTGCACGAACTCTTGCACCTGAAAGTCCGCCACCACAACAAAGATTACATCGCGCTGCTCGACAAGTACATGCCCTTCTGGCAAGAAGTCCGCAAGGAACTCAACGATTTTGTCTTGATGCCGATGAAATAATTCCCATTTCATTTTGACGCATCGATTGTTTCACTAGCGAAACACCGACCGTCACTTTCTGAAATACCAGTCACTCCTGCGACATTCCAACCGCATTTTTCGGCCACCCACGCACACATTTTCGCACATTTTTCACCGCATTTTCCATCAAAAGCCGCGATTTTTCACCAAATTTCGCCATTTTTGCAATATTCACCATCACCTCACAAAAATTTTTTTCTGCATAATCTTCAAAAAAGAAAAAGTTGGCACGGCTTTAGCTTAAGGTAGGGTGTAAACAAAAGGGCCAACGGTAAACGCCGAGCCCGCAACAAAAAGAGGTTAAAATTATGATGAACACACAGATTCTTCCGAACGCTTTCTATGGTATCCAGAACTTCATTGACAGCTTGAACGCCGCAAACGCAAAGTGCGAATGCACCTACACGCCAAAGGCCGACTACTACGAAACCGAAGGCGGCTTTGCTCTTGAAGTCGAACTTCCGGGCGTCAAGAAAGAAGACATGGACATCCAGGTCGAAAAGAATATCTTGACGGTCAAGGCTACCCGCGCACGCAAGGACGAAAAGTTCACTTACGAACGTAGCTTCCGCTTGGCAGACGATATCGATACCGAAAACATTAAAGTCTCCTTGGAAAACGGTATCCTGAAATTCGACCTTACCAAGAAAGCTCAGGCTGCAGCCCGCAAAATTGCCATTGTCTAACGGCAATCGGGCTAGCGCCTCGTGCTGAAAAGCACATCAACCAAGCAATTTTTCATACAACTCCTCCTTAGAACAAAAAATTCCCGGCAGCGATGTCGGGAATTTTTTATTGCCAAAATTTCTTTTTTGTACTATATTTGAATTTGCGAATGATTCTCAAATTGAATTTACACGTACTTGACAGGTTGATGGTCGCGCTGGCGCTCTTTTACACGGAGCGTCACGTTGAACATCACTGTCATGGCGAGCATTGTCACGTCTGCCATCACCTCCATCACTGTCTGGACTTGATTTCGGAATTTTGCTTTGAGCTCGTTGAAGCGCCGATTGAAATCATTTGCCGCTGTTTTCTTTTTAAGCTAGTGAAATTTGCAGTCCTTGTACTGCGCCCGACAACGCTAGTTTCACAAAAGATTTTACTGCTAAATTAACTTTCCAGCAGTACAACTAAATTCTTTTTCAATAGAATCTTGCCATGAACGCCCCAGGACTCGTCTGGGATAACATCAGGCATGTTCTTTCTATTGCCCTAAAAAATTATTCAACATTCATAAAAGGTTAAAAAATGAAAAAGCTTTCATTTTGTTCTTTGGCGTGCGCCATTTTTGTCGCAGCGCTCTTCTCCCTCGTAGCCTGCAACAGTGTTTCCGAAAACAAAAAGCAGGAATCACACGAGCTCTCCATCATCACCACCATTTATCCAGAATACGCGTGGACAAAAGAAATCCTCGGAACACGCACCGATTCCGTCAATCTCACGTTGCTCATCAAGAACGGCATCGATTTGCACAGTTACAAGCCCACAGCTCACGATGTCGCAAAAATTGCAAGTGCCGACATGGTAATTTACGTCGGTGGCGAATCTGACGAATGGATTAAAGACGCGCTCACAGCCTCTCCGAAAAAGGGCCGCGTTGAAATCAATTTGATGGAAGCTCTTGGCGACCGTGTAAAGGCAGAAGAAATCGTCGAAGGCATGCAGGCTGAAGAAGAACACCATCACGAACACGCAGAAGCCCATGAAGCAGACGAACACGAACATCACGCAGAAAAGCATGAACATCATGACCGCGAGCACGCCGAAGCGCACGAAGAACACGAGCATCATGACGAACATGCCGAAGCTCACGAGCACCACCATCACGATGAAGAAGTTGAAAACGATGAACACGTTTGGCTCTCGCTGAAGAATGCCGAAATTCTCGTGAAGAAAATTGCCGAAGAACTTTCCAAAATCGACGCCGCCCATGCATCCGCCTACAAACAAAATGCCGAAGCCTATATCGCCCAAATCCAATCCATTGACGCAGAATACCGCACCGCAATAGAAAACGCCGCCCGCAAGACAGTTCTTTTCGGCGATCGATTTCCTTTTCGCTATCTGGTGGACGATTATGGCATTAAGTATTATGCCGCGTTTGTTGGCTGTTCCGCCGAAAGCGAGGCTAGCTTTGAAACTATCGCATTCCTCGCAGGAAAAATGGACAGCGAATCCCTCCCGTCAATTTTCATTATCGAAAACGGCAACGATAAAATCGCAAAGGCAGTGCTTGCCGCAAGTAAAAAATCCCAGAACGCACAAATTCTCACCATCAATTCAATGCAGTCTATCACAGAAGAGCAAATAAACAACGGCATCAATTACTTATCGCTAATGAGAGCCAACTTGGAAAACTTGAAAAAGGCTTTGAACTGATATGTTTCTGCTCAAGTGCAACAAATTAACACTGGGTTACAACAACAAAGACATTCTTCACAGTTTTGATTACGGGATTCATTCCGGCGAATACCTCTGCATCATAGGCAGAAACGGCTGCGGAAAAACGACGTTCTTGCGCGGCCTCGCCGGAGTTTTACGCCCAAAATCTGGGAAGATCGAACTTTGCGACAATCTCAGGCGAAACCAAATCGGCTACTTGCCGCAAATCACGATAGCGCAAAAAGATTTCCCGGCATCTGTCGAAGAAATCGTCCTTTCGGCATTTCAAGGAAAAAGCTTGTTGTTGCCATTTTACGGGAAAGCCCTCCGCAAACGCGCAAGCGAGTGTTTAGAACTCACGCGGACAGAGAATCTGCGGAAAGAAAGTTTCCGTGAACTCTCTGGCGGTCAAAAGCAGCGCGTTCTTTTGGCGAGGGCATTGTGCGCTGCCGAAAGGCTTCTGCTTTTGGACGAGCCCGTCACAGGACTTGATCCCGAATCATCGCAGAATATGTACAACATCATCAAGGACCTTCACGAAAATAAGAACATGACTATCGTGATGGTCACGCACGACGTTGAAGCCGCCCGCAACAACGCCACCCGTGTTTTGAATTTTAATGAAATAGTGCAATAATCATGCTTGACAAACTATTCTTCTACCTAGACTTCCCTTTTGTACGCTACGCGATTATTGTCGGAACGCTCATCTCGCTATGTTCCTCGCTTTTGGGCGTCACGCTCGTTCTCAAGCGGTACTCCTACATAGGCGATGGACTTTCGCACGTCGCATTCGGAGCGCTCGCGATTGCTGCAGTTCTTAAAGTCACGAACAACATGCTCATCATTTTGCCCGTGACCATAGCCGTTGCAATTTTACTCCTTTGCGGCAGCAGAGACTCGCGTTCGGGCATACAAATCAAGGGCGATGCGGCCATAGCCATGGTTTCGGCAGGGGCCCTTGCCATCGGCTATTTGCTGATGAACATATTCTCGTCATCGGCAAATGTCGCGGGCGATGTCTGCACAACGCTATTCGGCTCCATGTCCATTCTCACGCTCAAGCCGACAGACGTTTACCTTTGCGTAATCCTCTCTGCAATCGTCCTCGTAACATTCATCCTCTTTTACCACAAGATTTTTGCCATCACGTTTGACGAAAATTTTGCACGTGCGACAGGCGTAAACGTCAACGCATTCAATCTCCTTATCGCCATCATCATCGCAGCGATTATAGTCCTTGCCATGAATCTCGTTGGCGCGTTACTTGTTTCGGCACTCGTCGTATTCCCCGCGCTTTCCGCCATGCGAGTTTTCAAAAGCTTTTTCACGGTGACCGTAGCCGCAGCCGTAATTTCCGTCGTCTGTTCCCTCACCGGTATCATCATTGCCATCCTCGCTGGAACTCCTGTCGGTTCAACGATTGTCGCCGCCGACATTGTCGCATTCCTCATCTGTTACACAACAAGTTCCATCCGCTGTAGGAGAGCTTAACGTCATCCTTAGTCCCGAAACGGAGTATGGGATAAACTCCGCGAAGGATCCATATTTTTTGGAGATCAAATTTTGCATAAGTTATTTACAATTTTTCTTCTACTCCTTTTCACAACAGCAACATTCGCCAAGGAAAATTCCAGCAATGCCGACATTGACCTCACGCGAATGAGCAGTACCATGGTCTACTCGATGGTCTACCAAATGGTCACCGACCCTCAAAAATACGTCGGCAAGCGCATCAAAATGAAAGGAGCCTTTTCGAGCTATTTCGATGAAGAAGCAAACCAACGTTTTTTCGGTTGCGTTATCAAGGACGCCCTCGCCTGTTGTTCTCAAGGTCTCGCATTTGAGCTAGCCAAGCCACGCAAGTTTCCAAGCGAATACCCATCCGAAGGCACATCCATCACCATCATCGGCACATTTGAATTTGAAAAAGTAGAAGACGGCATCGGTTTCCCAATAATCAAAGATGCCAAAATGTTCAGATAAGATTTCACCCATACAAAGGATAAAAATGAAAATCAAACACCTCTCTCTTGCCGCGCTCTGCGCGTTCTTTGCCGCATGTAGCGACAGCAATTCCACCTCCACCGATCAGCACGAACACTTCGAAGCCGAAGGTTGGAACCTCTACTGGCCCGACTGGAAACTTGCCTACAGTGTTTACCAGGGCAAAGAAGACAAGAGCCTCGAAACGCTCCGCGTCAATGCAAATTGCCTTAGCGAACATTTGACCGTCAAGTTCCTCGATGACGAAAAGAAAGAAGTTTCCGCACCCAAGGACGACGAGCACACACTTGGCTGGAGCATTGGCGACGAATCCATTCTCGACATCGAAGCATGTGGCAGCTGGGGATTCCACCTGAAAGGCGTCAAGGAAGGCGAAACAACGCTGACTCTCAAAGTCAAGCATCACGATCATGCCGACGCACGCACGCCGGAAATCCGCATCATTGTCGATAAAGCCTTGAAGGCAGAAGATTGCCCGTTCCAGGACGATGACGACGATGATGAGCACGAACATCACCACGATCACGAACACGAGCATGATCATGAATAACACCCTTATTAGGGCTGTCATGGGGAGCCTCCTTTGCGGAGGCTTCCTTCATTTTTCTTTTGCCCAAGAATTTATCCAAGATTTAGGCAATTCAACAGTTGTCGCCGAACAATCTAGCGAAACTATTTTAAACGGCCTCCGCGAAGACGAAGTTTTAAAAGACGAAAAGCTCGACCGCAAAATTTCTACAACTATTGCAGAGACTATAAAAAACGAGCCCGATATTGCCATCCGTTCGATGGGCCCCGCCGCCGCACGCCCTGTCATCAAAGGGCTTTCAGGCAGTCACGTCACGCTTACCGAAGACGGTTCCTTTTGCGGAGACATGAGCGCCACCTCGCCCGACCATGCCGTTGCATCCGAAGTGCTGACCGCACACAAATTGCGCATCACGCGCGGACCGCAAATTCTCGCACAATCTTTCGCCACCGCAGGCGGCGTCATTCAAGTAAATCACCAAGACATTCCCTACGATGATTCACTTTTCCACGGCTACATCGCGAACTACGCCGAAACAGGGCAACCCGGATTTGCAACTGTCATAAACGCTAACGCTAACGTTCTCGGAGTTTCGCTCAAAGGTGAAGTTTCCGCCCGCAACATGGGCGACATGAAGACTCCGGACGGAGACCTCAAAAATACGGATATCGAAAACAGGAGCATCGCCATCGGTGCCGCCTACAGCCTTGACCGTTTCAAGTTTGGAGCCTCATTCCGTTCCTTCAATTCCGATTACGGCATTCCCGGCGGATTCATCGGTGGTCACCCCAACGGCGTAGACATTGAACTATCCAAACGCGATTTTACTTTGCAAGGACTGTACATTCCCGCAGCCCGTCCCGACACACTGAACGTTATCTTCCGTTACAATCAATACCACCACAAGGAATTTGAGACAAAGAAATACGTCGGTGCAGAATTTGCCGTCAATCAAGCAAACTTGCGCATTGAAAAATTCATCGCCAATAGCGGTCCATTTTTCGGCATTCGCCTCGGCACAGAACTCGACAGCCGCTCTGTCGAAATGGGCGGTTACGTCTTTACGCCTCCCACCAATTCTTACGCCGCTTCGCTATTTTCCATCGCTAGCTTAAACGGATGGGATGGTTTAGAAATTACCTTATCCGCACGACTTGGCGGAGCATTTTTCAGACCTCGCGAAAGTGTCGTTGCAGACAAAGACGCTATTGAAGACCGCAACTTTGCACTATGGGCTTTCGCTGCCGAATTTTCACAAATCGTCGCCCCCGGGAAATTCCTGACACTTGATGTATTCCGCACCACACGCGCCCCGACCATCGAAGAACTCTACAACCAAGGTCCGCATCTCGCCGCCTACACCTACGAACGCGGCTACCACAAGCTCGACGCCGAAAGCGGTTACGGAGCAGAACTCGAATTTCGAGATTACGATGAGCACTTCAACTGGCGAGCCTCAACGCACATCACGTGGTTCCTAAATCACTTGGCACCTCGCGCCACCGGTGACACCAACTGGTCCCAGCTTTTGCCAATTTACCAAGTCAGCGGCGACGACGCCCTCCTCATGGGCGCAAGTGCATCCATCGAGACTTCTGCAGAGCAGGGATTCTACGCCCAAGCAGGTGCAAGCTACGTTTGTGGTTTTTATCAGAACGAAAACTGGAGTGACATGCCTCAAATCCCGCCATTCCATTTTCACGCCGAAATGGCTTACATCTGGCAACACGTCCGCGCAGGAATCAACACGGAATTTGCACTCGCGCAAAACCGCCTAGACCGCTACGAACAACGCACACCCGGCTACGTCACGTTCGGTGCGCTACTGGAATTCCATTGGGCGCTTACGCATACCAATTACAGCATTGTCCTCCGTGGCGATAACTTGTTCAATGCCGATGTACGCAACCATCTTTCGCGCCTCAAATCCGTCATGCCCGAGAAAGGACGCAATATAAGCATTCTCGCCAAGGTCGAGATTTAGTGGCAAAGCGATGGCGATTATGGTCTTTCTCGCGCGATATTTGTATATTCTTTAGCGTAAAAAAGAAGAATTACGATGGCCGATAAAGAATTGCTTGATAAAGAAGTTTTAAAGACCGTTAGCCGCATTGAACTTTCTGTGCGTGGCACGCTCGACACCGTGATGACTGGAGCTTACCACAGCTCCTTCAAAGGCAACGGTATGGAATTCAGCGAAGTTCGCGAATACATGCCCGGCGATGATGTGCGCACGATTGACTGGAACGTGACCGCCCGAACCGGCACGCCTTACGTCAAAAAGTTCATCGAAGAACGCGAAATGACCATGCTCCTCATGGTCGACGCTTCAAGCAGCTCCGAATTTGGTTCTGGCAAGCAAATGAAGGGCGAAGTCATGGCTACGCTCACGGCTCTCCTCGCATTCGCCGCCATCAAGAACAACGACAAGGTCGGCCTCCTCATTTATACCGATCAGGTCGAACTATTCATCCCACCCGAAAAAGGCCGCAAGCACGTATTGCGCCTCATCCGCGAAATTCTCTACTTCAAGCCGCAGCACCACGGCACCAATACGCAGGTTGCCTTGGAATATGCCGGCAAGATTTTGAACCGCAAGGCAGTCGTCGTTGTAATGAGCGATTTCTTGGATGAAGGTTTCGAAAACGCATTCAAGATTTTGCGCAAGCGCCATGACGTTCTCGCAGTGTCCGTTGTGGACCCGCGCGAAATGGAACTTCCGCCCGCAGGCCTCGTAGAACTCGAAGACCCCGAAACCGGCGAGACTCTTTTGATCGACACCGGCGATGCCGCCTTCCGCGAAGCATTCGCTCGCGAAGCCAAACGTCAAGGCAAGGCAACCAAGGAACTATTCCAGCGCATGTCGATTGACTTTGTTCGCATCGAGACTCACGACGACTTCAAGGAAACCGTCGCCCCGCTCATCGAACACTTCCGCCGTCGCGCGAAAGCCGCAAGAATGTAATGCAAAAGCCGTGCGACTTTAAACAGTCGCAGGCCTATACCCGAGCAACTTCATGCTATAAAGCGCAGTACCCTTGCTGATGCTGCGAACGCCCGTAGCGTATCCGAAAATTTTTCGAAGCGGCACATCGGCTTTCAAAAAGTGCGTTTTGCCATCGCCTTCGATTTCTTTCACTTTGCCATCACGTGCCTGGATATCGCCCGTCACAAGCCCTGCAAAATTCACCGGGCATTCGAGCGAAAGTTCCATCACAGGTTCGTACAACTGCACATCTGCTGGTTTCACGAGTTTCGCCACCGCATCTGCGCAACACTTCTTGATCATCGGCGGGAGCGCCCCTTCCGTCCATTCAAAGCGATGGACTTCAAAACGCACACCCACAAGCGGGCCCTTGCCGAGCACGCCAACTTCGGTCGATTCCAAAAGCGCCGAGCGCACGCCTGCCAAAATTTCAAGCGGAGCTTTTTCCATAAATTCCGCAGACAAGCGAATGTCATGAGCATCACCCTCTAGCGGAGATGCCGAAATACTGATGGACATTTTGTGCGGGCCAATCTGGAATGTATTTTCGGCAGGTCCCACTTCGCGACACAAGCGTTCTTGCCAGCGTACTTCAGGACTCCCTGCACGCACTTCGCAACCAAATTCACGTTTGAGGCGAGCAAGCAAAACATCAAGCTGCACCTCGCCCACGGTATGCAAATACCAGAATCCGCCATCGTCCTTTTGCACGCGGAAACTCGGGTCCATACGTGCAAGCACCGAAAGACTGCGTTCCACATGGGCATAATCTTCCGTGCGTACACATTCCACACGCGTCTGCAACAACGGCAAATAATTTTCGCTGATCGACGGCGCGGCAGTTCCGGCGGCATTTTCCGCGGCATCTCCTGCAGCATCTCCCATCGAACTTTCATCGCGCATTCCACGACCGTCTAGATAAATCACCTGCCCGAGTTCCGTTTCAAACGGCGAGACCATCGCATAAATATCGCCCGAACGAATTTCATCCACCGGCAAAAGCATATTAGCCTTGAGCCTTGAAAACTCAAAGCCCGCCGGCCAATCGCGACGCAACAAATCCACGTGACTGCGGAACAGCGAAATTTCGCCCACGCCACGGAAATGCCTCAAGCGCACAACTTGCCCAAGCTCATTTTCACCAAACGTCGGAACTTCCGGCAAAAAGAACGAAAGCGCCGTCACAAGGCTGCGAATGCCAAAGCCTTCCAGCGCAGAACCCGCATAACAAATCACGTACTCATCGCTAGCCGCAAGAGCTTTGAGCCCACGCAAAAGCATCTTCGGCGGCACCGGCTTATTTTCAAACGCAAGCGACAAAATTTCATCGTCAAAATTGCTTGCAAATTCCACCGCCTCATCGTAATACTTTTTCAAAAGCGCACGTTCTTCCGCCGCACTCGCATCCGATTCCCAGCCATCATCGAGAACTTCCGCACCTGATTCCGAATGCACCAGGCGGCTCTGGCTCAGCACATCGAGCATCGCGCACATCTTGCCATTTTTAAACTGCGGCACAGACATGAGCACCGGGCGCACGCCAAGCGTTTCTTCAATGTTGATGAGCGTTTCATCCAGCGAGTAATCGGGATTATCGAGCTTATTTACGAACAAAATTGTACGCACGCGGGACTCGCGCAACTTGCGAAACGATGCAAGCGTCTGCGTCTCAACGCCACTTGCGGCACTTACCACAAGCACTGCGCCTTCCACAGCCGTAAGCGCCATATCGACTTCGGCACCAAAGTCGACATGCCCCGGCGTATCAATAAAATTGAACCATGTATTTTTCCATTCGAAATGCGCCACGCCACTTTCAATCGTGATGCCGCGTTCCTTTTCTTCGGGCATGTAGTCCATCGTGGCTAAGCCATCTTCCACGCGCCCCGGGCGGTGAATCTCGCCCGCCGCAAAAAGGATTCTCTCAGAAAGTGTCGTCTTGCCCGCATCAACGTGGGCCAAAATGGCAATATTTCGAATCGGCTGTTTCATAAGCCCAAAGATACATTTTTACCGGTTCATGAACGAGAGTTTCAGCGCATTCTTGTAGAGTCGATTTGCCCAAGCTTCGTGGCTTGCAGATTCGCCATAAAGGTCATCCAGAATCGTCCGGATTCCCGCCACACCGCCACCCTTTTTCAAGATGTACACCACAAGCAGGCTAATCACACCCAGCGACGAATTGATAATGTCCAAGTCCGTATTCGCAAGCTGGAACGCTGCCAAATGGTACGCATCATCGGAATCCTCCTTGATGAGTTTATCTACATCTGCAAGCGTTTCAAAGCGTAAGAACTTCAGCGCCTTCAAAAAAGGCATCATCGACGACTCGTGAATTTCAGCTTGGTTAATTGCCGCAATACGCTGGTTCAACTTATCAAACGGCCGCAATTTCAGGTAATTCGTAAACGAGTCGCCGTTCAGCGCCACCTCATCAAAGCGCCCTGAATGCACAAGTGACTGCACATGAAATCTGTAATTATTGATTTCCGTTCGAATTTTGCAGAACTGTTCATCGACAAGTTCAAGCATGCCCGCAAGGCGATTCAAATTGCGCAAGTATTCATGCGGGATTTCGAAGCCCGACTTGTAACCCGTATCGTGGTCCAGCGTCGCCCACACATGTTGCAAAGCCGTACGCATCTGGATTTCAAATCGAATTTCATTAAGTTCAGGGCATTCCGGATCTTCGAACAGCGTTTTCGGGATAGTGCATATAAAATGCAACGAGTTATAGCCAAAGCTATCGAGCTCGTGCATTTTGCGCTTGTCAACGCTATTTTTCCAGTCAATTTCAAACAAGCTCTCGACAAGCGCTGCGATTTTATCCACATCGTCGTTATAGAACGCAATCACGCGGGCACCCAAAATATCGGTCAAATCAGTCAGAGATTTGTACTTGCCATTTTTACGTTCAAGTTTTTCGGCAAGGCTTGCTTCGGCCTTGATTCGCGCTTCAACAGCAGTCACATAGATGTTATTCTCTGCCACTTTTTTCTTGAGCAAGTCGCAAACAAAATCTCTCAACCGTTCATAAATCGGCATCTTTTCGCGATAATCCTCAAGGATCATCGTTTCAGCAGGATTCAACCCATATTTTTCAACAGAGTCTTCGCTCATTATTTTCTACCGCCAAATATCTTTTCAATCAAGTCCGTAAATTCTGCATACGCGAAAGTTCCTTCAAGTTCTTTCAACGATGCCGCCAAACCGCGATAATGCCATTCGTGTTCCTTAATATCGGTCACGTGGAAAATGTTCCAAAGCTCATCGCCTTTTTGGACAAAATCACGATAAATAATTCTTGCGTTGCTGAGCTTATCGCCCATCGCCACAATCTTTGCATCGCGACTGGCCCCTGCCAAGCGGTCAATCGCCGCCTGCTTGCGGGAATGCCAAGAATCCGATTCACTCACGCCTTCTATGAACACGTCCGATTCTTCTTCCACAAGTTTTGCCACGCGCGGCCCAAACTCACGACTGATATCATCCAACGTAACGGACGTATCTTCAACGGTATCGTGCAAAGCGGCTGCCGCCATCAATTCCTGGTCATCCGTCATGGTCGCTACAATTTCCACAGCTTCCATCGGGTGGACAATGTACGGGAACCCTTTCCCGCGGCGACCCGTACCGGCATGCGCTTTGACCGCAAAAACAATCGCCTTGTCGAGAACTGAAGTATCCATCCTTAGTCCTCCAAGAAATACTGGACATTGGTCACGACGCGTACGTTCTTAATAAACGGCGTATTTTCATCGCGGTCGCTAATGGAGAACTGGCCCTGCGTTGCCGTCTTGATTTTACCGAGTTTGCTTTCGGAGTCCGTCGCAAACTTTTCAGCAGCGGCACGGGCATTCTTGTTCGCTTCGTCAATCATCGCGGGCTTGATTTCGTTCAAGCCATTGAAACTGTAAATTTTACGGTAGCGGTAATCATCACCAGCAAAAGCAATACCTTGTTTTAAAAGGTCGCCTTGCTTGCCCATAATTTCACGGACGCGGTCTACATTCTTCGATGCAACCGTCGTCACCACTGTTGCAATGTAGCGGAACGGGCGGCGGTTATCGCCATAACGTTCACCCTGGGCATCTTCAATTTCTGGAGCAGACCAACTGATTTCAGCAGTATCCACACCATTGTCGCGCAAGAACTTCGCAAGCGTTGCATTCTTCGTCTGCACAGCATCGTGAATCAACGAAAGGTCATTCCCGACTTCTTTGTACACAATAGGCCAAATCACAAAATCCGCCTTAACCTCGCGCTCAGAGAGTCCACGGACCGATACCACGCGGTCCCTATCCTTTGTATGAATCATGGCACAATAGAGAAACGCACCAAGGCCGAGAATGGCAACCGCCAACAACAATGCTTCTTTTACTCTAGACATATTTTTCTCCTTTGCCGTAAAATACCCACGGCTACAAGTTTAATATACAATCTTTAAACGCCGCGACTTCCCGCTTTTTCTATATTTTCCCCCGTAACAAAAACCCGCGTGTGCGGAAAGGATAATCTATGTCTAAACTGACTGATTCTAAGGAATGGAAGGCCCTCGAGGCCCATGCCGAAGTCGCCAAGACTTGGCAGATGAAGGAACTCTTCGCGAAGGACCCGACTCGCGCCGACAAGTTCAGCGCTGAAGCCTGCGGACTCTTCCTCGACTACTCCAAGAACATCATCACCGACGAAACCATGGCTAAGCTCCAGGACCTCCTGAAGTCTGCCAACTTCGAAGACATGCGCGCCAAGTACTTTGCTGGCGAAAAGATTAACACCACCGAAAAGCGCGCCGTGCTCCACACAGCACTTCGCTACAAGGGCAACGATCCGATTTGCGTCGATGGCAAGGATGTCATGCCTGAAGTTCGCGCCGTGCTCAAGCACATGGAAGACTTCACTCACCTCGTCCGTAGCGGCAAGTGGAAAGGCCAGAGCGGCAAGTCCATCAAGTACGTTGTCAACATCGGTATCGGCGGTTCCGACCTCGGTCCGGTGATGGTCACCGAAGCCCTCAAGCCGTATGCAGAAAAGCCGATCGCAGGCGAAACTTCTCCGGAAGTCTACTTTGTTTCTAACATCGACGGCACCCACATGGCCGAAACCCTCAAGAAGGTGAACATCGAAGAAACGCTCTTCATCGTTGCTTCCAAGACGTTCACGACTCTTGAAACCATGACGAACGCCGAAACCGCAAAGGCAGCCGTCCTCAAGGCATTTGGCGGCGACAAGTCCGCTATCGCAAAGCACTTCGTCGCACTCTCCACCAACACCGAAGCTGTTTCTGAATTCGGCATCGACACTGCAAACATGTTCGAATTCTGGAACTGGGTTGGCGGCCGCTATTCTCTGTGGTCTGCAATCGGCCTCTCCATCGCTCTCCGCATCGGCTTCGAAAACTACATGAAGCTCCACCAGGGCGCATACGAAATGGATCAGCATTTCAAGACCGCTCCGGCCGACAAGAACCTCCCGGTCATCCTCGCCCTCATCGGCGTTTGGTACAACAACTTCTTCGGCGCATCCAGCTACGCCATGCTCCCGTACGACCAGTACCTCCACCGCCTCGCTGCCTACTTCCAGCAGGCAGACATGGAATCCAACGGTAAGACTGTTGATCGCGATTCCAAGCGCGTGAACTACCAGACGGGTCCGATCCTTTGGGGCGAACCGGGTACGAACGGCCAGCACGCCTTCTACCAGCTCATCCACCAGGGCACCAAGATGATTCCGTGCGACTTCATCGCTCCGGCAAACAGCCACAACAAGATTGGCGATCACCACCAGAAGTTGCTCTCCAACTTCTTCGCTCAGCCGGAAGCTTTGATGAACGGCAAGACTCTCGCCCAGGCTCAGGAAGAACTCCGCGCCGCCG
>JAEEGJ010006310.1_pt1 | contig 35742 bp, 36 predicted proteins | sample 8958761 | NCBI WGS metagenome assembly JAEEGJ01 (sample SAMN16246546, study PRJNA631951) | gut metagenome | biome: gut microbiome; feature: rumen; material: RS-attached | host: Bos | place: Iran: Karaj | collected 2018-10
GAGGGCTGATAATGATTCCGTTTCTTGTTTTCAGTGCGATGAGGGACTTGAAAATAGCTGTAGAAGTGGGGTTCGTAGTTGGGATAACAGCCGCGATAACGCCGATAGGTTCGGCAATCTTAGTTATTCCCGAAGCCTTGTCTTCCTCAACAATACCGCAGGTCCTAACGTTTCTGTAGGCGTTGTAGATGTACTCGGACGCGTAATGGTTCTTGATGACCTTGTCCTCGACAATGCCCATGCCTGTTTCTTCCACTGCAAGCTTTGCAAGGGGTATCCTGTTTTTATTTGCCGCTGTTGCAGCTGCAAGGAATATCTTATCTACCTGTTCCTGAGTAAATACCGCAAACTGCTTTTGCGCCTGCCTTACTTTTTCGATTGCTTTTTCAAGCTTTTCCGTGCTGTCAACTATTTCATAATTCTTTTTATTCATATTTACCTCCGTTTTTATTTTTCACAGATGTGAATGAAAAGTACGCGAAATAATGTCGTCCTGCTGTTCTTTGGTTAGCTTTACGAAGTTTACTGCGTAGCCCGAAACTCTTACCGTGAGCTGTGGGTACTTCTCGGGGTGAGCTTGAGCGTCAAGGAGAGTTTCACGCGTGAAAACGTTCACGTTGAGGTGGTGTCCGCCTTTTTCAACGTATCCGTCAAGAAGCTCTATAAGGTTGTCTATCTGTTTTTCATTATTCATAAAATTCCTCCTTTTATACTCCGTATCAGATTTGTTTTTTGAGCTTGTCCAGATCAAGATCTCCGGCGAAAACCTCCATGTCCTTGCCCAGTGCGTTAGGAACTATTGAGAATGTATTGGAGATACCGTCCTGTGCGTGTCTGAAAGGCAGCTTAGCTACAGACGAGAGCGAAGCTACAGCGCCGTGAGTGTCTCTGCCGTGCATCGGGTTAGCTCCGGGAGCCAGCGGAACTCCCTGTTTTCTGCCGTCAGGAGTGTTTCCTGTCTTCTTGCCGTATACAACGTTTGAAGTAATAGTCAGTATTGACATTGTGGGCACGCCGTCGCGGTAGGTGTGGTGCTTTCTTACGCAGTCCATGAAGCGGCGTACAACTTCAACAGCAAGCTGGTCAACACGGTCGTCGTTGTTGCCGTATTTCGGGAAGTCTCCCTCAATTTCATAGTCAACGACAACGTTCTTTGCAACGCTTGTGACATTGCCTGCCTTGTCCTTTATTTCGATATCCTTGCGGATAGGCTTTACCTTTGCGTACTTGATAGCGGAGAGCGAATCGGCAACGACTGAAAGTCCTGCGATACCTGTTGCGAAATAGCGCTTTACATCACGGTCATGGAGAGCCATTTGCAGTCTTTCATAGCTGTACTTATCGTGCATATAGTGGATAACGTTGAGGGTGTTGACATAGAGTCCAGCCAGCCACTCCATCATATCCATGTACTTCTCCCAAACATCGTCGAAGTCGAGATACTCGCTGTCAACAGGTCTGTACTTAGGACCTACCTGAAGTCCGAGACGCTCGTCCACACCGCCGTTTATAGCGTAGAGCAGGCACTTTGCAAGATTGGCTCTTGCGCCGAAGAACTGCATTTCCTTGCCTACACGCATTGAGGATACACAGCAGGCGATAGCGTAGTCATCGCCGTGAACCACTCTCATCATGTCATCGTTCTCGTACTGGATAGATGAGGTCTTGATAGACATCTTAGCGCAGTATTCCTTGAACTTTCTCGGGAGCTTCGTTGACCAGAGAATAGTCATATTCGGCTCGGGAGCTGTGCCAAGGTTCTCCAGTGTGTGGAGGTATCTGAAACTGTTCTTTGTAACGAGGTGATGACCGTCAACGTCAACGCCGCCGATAGACTCTGTTATCCATGTGGGATCGCCGGAGAAGAGCTCGTTGTACTCGGGAGTACGTGCGAACTTTACGATACGGAGCTTCATAATGAAGTGGTCGATGAGCTCCTGAGCCTGTTCCTCGGTGAGTATGCCCTTATCAAGGTCACGCTGAATGAATATATCAAGGAATGTGGAAGTACGTCCTAATGACATAGCCGCGCCGTTCTGCTCCTTGACAGCGGCAAGATAGCCGAAGTAGAGCCACTGAACCGCTTCCTTAGCGTTTGCGGCAGGCTTTGAGATATCAAAGCCGTATATCTCGCCCAGCTTCTTGAGATCCTGCAATGCACGGACCTGCTCTGCCAGCTCCTCGCGGAGACGGATATTCTTGGAAGTCATTCTCACCAGTGAAGTATCTATCTGGTGCTTCTTGTCCTCGATAAGGAGGTCTATTCCGTAGAGTGCCACACGACGGTAATCGCCGATGATACGTCCTCTGCCGTAAGCGTCGGGAAGTCCTGTCAGGATAGCCGAATGACGTGCAAGTCTCATCTCGGGGGTGTATGCGTCGAATACGCCCTGATTGTGAGTCTTTCTGTACTTTGTGAATATCTCGACTACAGAGGGATCGACTTCATAGCCGTACTCCTTGCAAGCCTGCTGAGCCATTCTGATACCGCCGAAGGGCTGTAATGCGCGCTTGAAAGGCTTGTCCGTCTGGAGACCTACTATCTGCTCCAGATCCTTTTCAATGTAGCCTGCGCCGTGTGAAGTTATTGTTGATATGATCTTGGTGTCCATGTCAAGGACTCCGCCTGCTTCGCGCTCCTGTCGGGAGAGATCCATGACCTTGTCCCATAGCTTTTTTGTTGCCTCGGTAGGAGGTGCGAGGAAGCTTTCGTCGCCCTCATAAGGAGTGTAATTCTTTTTGATAAAGTCTCTGACGTTTACAGAAGTATGACTCCAGCGCCCCTCTGTAAAGCCGTCCCATTCCTTTTGCCATGTATTGATCATAACACATTACTCCTTTACAATGATCTAAGATAATATTACCACATTGTTTAAATTTTGTCAATCTCCCTATTAACGTCGGTTAACGGAAAAATACCGTTTTTCGTTTTATCAGATTACAAAATGTCAGCTGTCCCCTGAGGCAGCTTAGGTCTCCCTGCGGAGAATTGGAGCATTCGGCTCATGCCGAATTGATCGGTATCAAAAATGTGTGAACTTGTTTGGCTTATTTGTGCATTAGATAGAACTTAGAACTAAGAGCTAAGAACTAAGAACTAAGAGCTAAGTAGGGGACGGCGTCCTCGACGTCCCACAAGTAATTAGCAATTAGAAAGCGGCTTCGCCGCTGATGACGGTTTCCTTAACGACTCTTGCTCCCGTGTCGAATACCCACACTTTGTTTTTTACGGTTCTGCCGTCATCAAGGGTGAATTTGTCAATGGTCTCGCCGCGGCAGTCAGGGCTTTCGTGTATAAGCCTTGACGCAGACGGAATCGGCTCGGAGATATACCACTTGCCGAGCATATGATAAATGCAGCTTATCTTTCCGCTGCTGTAAAGTTGGTCTATCTCTGTTATCGTTTTTCCGAAGAGCTTTTCAAGTTCTTCTTCGGTGATATTTTTGTATCCTTCCATGTTGTTTCCTTTTTTCGGGCGGATATTATCCGCCCCAACAAACTACTCACTAATCACTAATCACTACTTACTACTTTCTGCTTGCTTTTTTAGGCTTCTGGGGTTTCTTGGTTTTTTCGGGCTTCTTGGGCTTCTTGTCCTCGGGAGGAGCTATGCCCTGTTCGGCTTCTTTCTTTTCAAGGACGTTGAAGCTGAGCTTATACAGCGTAGCCGCCAGCGGTACGCCAAGTATCATGCCAAAAATACCGAAAAGTCCGCCGCCGATAGTTACTGCCGCAAGTGTCCATATACTCGGCAGTCCCACAGAGCCGCCTACTACCTTGGGGTAGATGATATTGCCCTCGAACTGCTGGAGCAGAACTAAGAATATGAGGAAAATCAGCGCCTGCATGGGGCTTTCCGTCAGGATAATGAATGCGCTTATGCCTGCACCGATGAATGCACCCACGATAGGGATAAATGCGGTAACTCCGACGAGAGTTCCCGACATTGCGGCGTAGGGGAGCTTCAGTATCTTCATGCCGATGAAGCACAGCGAGCCGAGGATAATAGCCTCCACGAACTGTCCCACAAAGAAGCTCTGGAATGTCTCGTTTGCGGTGTGGAAGATCCGTGAGAATCTCGCGTTGGATTCCTCGCTGAAATACGCCCGTCTGATACGGTTTCCGTCGCGGAAGAGCTTATCCTTGCGGAGAAGAAGATAAATTGCGAATATAAGTCCCAGCACAAGGTTTGTCACTGCTGAGGTAAGTCCGCCGATAATGCCCATTGCGGAGCTGAGTATGCCTGCAAGTCCCGATGTGAGAAGCTTCGAGCCCTTTTCGGCAATGGTAGTCCAGTCGAATTCAAGGGAGCTTATCTGCTCCTGTATCTCGGGGTACTCGCCAAGCTTTCCGAGAGCGAAGTCACGGGCTTGGGTGAAAGCAGGCGGTATCTCGGCGTATAGAACTCCGAAAGCCTTGGCTATCTCGGGAATGATGATATACATCACGAGGATTATCATTGCTATGGCAATGGCAAACGAGCACACCAGACATACAGGTCGCCGTGTAACTGCGGCGGCTTTTGAGGTGCTTTTGGGGAAGTAGTGCTTCTCAAAGAAGTTCATGAGGATATTGAAGATATAGGCTATCATAAAACCCATGACAAGGGGCTTCATAGCGCCCAGCACCAATGATACGAAGTTTGCCAGTACGCGGAAATTCTGGCTTATGACGCATACTGCTATTGCCAGTGCCGCGATAAAGATGTATTTTTTTATGTCATTTTTGTTCATATTGAGCCGAAAAAACGGCAAGCCCTCCAATCATATATCATGTTTTTATTATACCACATAAGCGGAGCGTTGTGGTATAATTGCCCGATATGCAGGGAGCAGATCTTTGATCTGCGTATCTGCAAGTGGGTTTATTTAAATAAAGTATAGTATCATCTTTAATGATATTATACATTATATATGCGATTATGTCACGATATTAAATGTTAAATTTGTGTGAACAATTGCGGCGGAGAGAATACAAACTCTGATTTTTAACGGGCGCACACTGTGCGCCCTGCACGTTAACGGCTAAAGGCTAAGGGCTCGGGCGGATAATATCCGCCCCTACAGGCTTAATAGGTCCTGCCCTGTCTGCGCTTTTATGCTATAAGCGCGAAGCCTGTCCAGCCTTTTTCACGCTGAAAAATAAAAAATTGAAATTTTTAGCCGCGTGTGTTGCTATTTTCGTATTTTTATGATATAATACTTTTAGCTTATTATAAATTACAGGACGGAGGTATATACCATGCCAGGTTTAGACGATTACGCTCCTGCTGTCAGAAAGGTCATGACGCTTTTCTATGTCATCGACACTTCGGGAAGTATGCAGGGCAGCAAAATAGGACAAGTAGAATCAGCTCTTGAAGAAGTTATGCAGACATTACAGGAAATAAGCGACGAAAGCGACGACGCAGAGATAAAGATCGCCGTTCTGGAATTCTCCACAGGCGCTTCATGGGTTACTCCCGAGCCTGTTTCTCCCGAGGGATATCGCTTCAAGACCTTTGAAGCCTGCGGCGTTACCGATCTGGGCGCTGCCTGCAAGGAGCTGGACAAGAAGCTCTCACGAAATGAATTCCTACAGACTGCCGCAGGTGCATATCCGCCTGTAATTCTCCTTTTCAGTGACGGCGGTCCTACAGATAACTGGGAGAGCGGTCTTGACGTTCTCAAGAAGAATAACTGGTACAAGCGCTCTATCAAGATAGCATTCGCTATCGGCGACGACGCTGACAGGGACGTTCTTGCACGTTTCTCGGGAAGCTCCGAGACAGTTCTTGACGTCAAGAACAAGGATCAGCTCCGCCTTATGATAGAAAAGGCAAGCGTTATCACCAGCGTATTCGCAAGCCATTCAAGCACAGTTGACAGTGACACGGATCCTGTTGAAATATCCAAGAAGCTGGCTGAGGACGTTCAGACTCAGACTTCAGAGGCTCTCAGCGACGCCAATACCGCCGATTGGGACGAATCGGACTGGTAAGGTGAGGCTATGGAAAAAATTCTTTCCTTTGCTCAGACCACTGTAGGCGCTTCACATCTCAGCAGAGACATCGTTTGTCAGGACAGCTCCCTTGCCGCAGACCATGAGAAGTACTCATTCGCGGCGGCGGCTGACGGTCACGGCAGTCCATGCTATCTGCGTACTGAAAGAGGCTCGAAATTTGCCGTTGAATGTGCAGCGGAGTGCGTGGCGGAGTTCCTTGACGGTATCGAGAATGCCGTTGAGGTGCTTGCCGATGTGAGACAGCGCGAGGAGCTCTTTAATCAGCTATGGCGCAGTATCATAGCTCGCTGGCACGACAAGACAGAGCAGGACTTCATAAACGAGCCCTTTACCGAGGAGGAGTACAGCCGTATTCCCGAGAAGTTCGCGTCCTATATAACGCGATATGAGAGCGGCGAGTATATCGGCGCTTACGGAACGACGCTCCTGTTTGCGGTAGTCACCGAGGACTATGCCTTCGGTGCTCAGATAGGCGACGGAAAATGCGTGGTCATCGACGGCGACAGCAACGTTTTTGCGCCTATTCCCGAGGATCCGCGCTGCTATGAGAACGTTACCACTTCCATGTGTCAGGACGACGCGGCGCTTTCGGCAAGATTCTTCTATCTGCCAAAGGGACTTATGCCTGCGGCGGTTTTCCTTTGCACAGACGGCGTGGAGAACTCCTACTGGAACGAGGAGCAGCTTTTCAGCTTTTTCCGCGGACTTGCTCTTACAATAGTTGAAAACGGCATGGAGGACGGCGTGGCACAGCTTGCGGAGTTCCTGCCTGCTATGACGAAAAAGGGCAGCGGCGACGACGTTACCTGCTCGGGTATAATCAATATGCCGAAGCTGGGCGCCTGCTCGGACGGCATACGGGAGGACTTGGAAGCGGCGGCTGCGGCTATCTCCGAGGAGACATTGCCCGAGGATATCGAATATGCCGACGAGGAATCACAGCAGGTCATCTCAGACGTTGTGGCTGAGCCTGCCGAGAGCGAAGAATCGGCAGAAGAAGCTCCCGAGGAGCAAACAGAGATCAATGAATAGAGTAGGGAACGGCGCTTTTGCCGTTCCTTTTTTATTTTGACAAAAGAAGCTGCTTCTTTTGTCTTATGGCTGAATAAGAAAAAAGCTCCGATCACATAAGAAGGATACCCATAAAGGTAAGCGTAAAATAAAGGACGTATTCCTCAAAGAAGGAATCTGCTGTATAATAAAGTCTAAGCAGCTCCATAGACTAAATTAGAGTATCTAAAATAGTCTATGGAGTAAACTGGACTAAATTAGTCATAGGAGGAATACGGAAGTGAAAACAACGACAGCTATTACCACTGTCAAGCGAGATGTACAGCTGCAGGAATGGACGGAGCAGATAAAAGCACAGCAGGAAAGCGGTATGACCGTAGTAGCATACTGTGCTCAGAACGGGATCAATATTAAGACATATTACTATCGTCTTCGTAAAGTTCGGGAGCGGTGCTTGGAATCCGAACCGGCAATAGTGCCTGTAGCTGTTCCAAGAGCGACATCTGATATTCGTATTGAGAAGAATGGCTTGCAAATATCACTTCCGTCAGATATTTAAGCAGAAACTTTGCTTGCATTAGTACATGAATTATGCTGAATGATCTGTCATTAGATAAGCAGGTATATATCGTCACAGGGTATACAGATCTGAGGCGTTCAATAGACGGACTTGCAATGATAATAAAAGCACAGTTACAGCTTGATCCGTATAGTACGGCGTTGTTTTTGTTCTGTGGCAGACGCTGCGACCGCATTAAAGGACTTCTATGGGAAGGTGACGGATTTCTGCTTTTGTATAAGCGTCTTGACAACGGAAGATTCCAATGGCCGCGTAATGAAACAGAAGCTTTACTGCTCACACCACAGCAGACACGATGGCTTCTTGAAGGCTTAAAAATAGAGCAGCCTAAAGCTATCCGTGAAGGGAAACCAAGCATATTGTATTAAGAAAAATCTTCGATATTTCTTGATTTTTCGGCAGTTTTATGGTATAATATATATATCATAAACGAAATGGAGGAACGCAGTATGTCTGAGCAGAATACAGTAAATAATGATATATCATTGGCTCAGGAAAATGCTGCGCTCCGTAATAAAGTTACAGTGCTTGAAGAACAGCTTTCTCTTATGCAGGAACAACTTGCATGGCTGAAGAAACAGGTATTCGGAAGGAAAACTGAACAAACTTCTGTAATTATGGGAAGCGATATGCAGCTTTCATTCTTTCCTGTGACCGATGATAAAAACAGTCATGTTACTGATAAGACTATTACCGTCCCCGAGCATAAGCGAAAGAAAAAGCGTGCTCATGATGAATGGATGAGCGAATTGCCGGTTGAAGAGGTATTACATAAAGAAGACGATCCCAAATGTGATAAATGCGGCTCTGATATGACGGAGATCGGAGAGGATAAATACGATGAACTGATATACACTCCTGCTAAATTTCATATCCGCCGTCACATAGTAAAGGTATACAAGTGTATCAAGTGCGGTACAGCTCCTGAAGTAAGCACAGAACCATGCAATATCAGACGTGCGGAACATCCCGGTCTTATGATACCGGGAAGCTATTGTTCTCCTGAGCTCCTCGCTCATATTATTTATGAGAAGTTCTGCAAGGCAGTACCACTGCACAGGCAGGAGAAAGACTTCAAATCTAAAGGCATCCCATTACTTAAAGCAACTATGTCGAACTGGGTATGCTATGCAGCTGAGAAGTGGTGTGCTTCAATAGTGCGGAATATGAAAGAAAAGCTGTTATCAGAAAAGATCATCCATGCTGATGAAACAGTATTTCAGGTGCTGCACGAAGAAGGCAGAAAAGCAACGACCGACTCAAGAATGTGGGTATACTGCAATGGAAAGATCAATGACCGCAGTAATATCATTTTTGATTATCACCCTACAAGAAAAAGTGAAAATGCAGTCAGATTCCTTGGAGAATTTGATGGTTTCCTTGTATGTGACGGTTATGCAGCATACAATGCACTGCAAAAGGCAAAGAGATGCGGCTGTCTCACCCACGTCAGAAGATATTGGGTAAACGCTCTGCCAAAAGAAAAATCAGCATACGAAACATCGGCAGCAGCTAAAGGCGTAGATTTCTGCAACAGGATCTATCATGAAGAAAAACTGCTGACGGAACTTACAGCTGAAGAGAGATATGAGCAGCGTCTTGTAAAGATCAAGCCTTTACTTGATGCTTTCTTTGCATGGACTGAAGAGCTTCGGTTCAGCGGTAAGAACAAGCTTGTCGACGCAGTCAGATATACTCTCAATGAAAAGAAATATCTGTATACGTTCCTTGAAGACGGTGATGTTCCTATCGACAACAACAGAGCTGAAAATGCTATCAGACCCTTCACCTTAGGTCGTAAAAACTGGCTCTTCAATAATACAGAACGCGGTGCAAAATGCAGCGCCCTTTTGTACTCGATAATTTCAACAGCTCAGGCTAACGGTATGGATGTTAAAAGTATCTGACCGACCTGTTTTCAAATCCGGCAGGTACGATACTTCTGCCATGGAATAATTGATAAAGTTTATCATCTTCATTTCTCTGACAGCCATTGCCCCAACAGGCTTCGCAGGCTCGTCAAAGAGGGCAGGATCGTGCAATACCTCGATGATATGGAACGGAAAGTCAGTGACGCTATCTCACGCCAGGTAGAGCTTTGGAAACAGACTGACAGTTGCTATCAGAAAGCTGTTCTCAGCGGTGATGCTGAGAAGATGCTCGGTCTGGAGAACTGCTTCGTCAGTATGGCGAGAGAAGCGGTATTTGATTGTATGGTTTATATTTGATCGTTTACGGCTGTGCCTTCGGGTGCAGCCGTTTCTTTTTTGTCTATTGAAAACAAACTTATGTAACTATTCTGAGTCATCTCACGAATCTTTCTCCAATTATACCTGTTATTACAATTATCATCGATTGTTTTTAAGAATTCACCTATTTCTTCTAACAATGGTACAAGATTGCCTATTTGATCTGATAACACTTTCGCAACTCGTGTATTTGAAGATGTTATATAATTTGGCATATTTTTGTTTTGCTTAAGATTATCTATTCTTTCTTCTATAATAGCACATCTAATCAGATTAACGCCATTTTCTATTGGTGTAATTTTTTGAAATGTTTCTGTTTGGAAAGAAAAAAGTCTTTTCTCAATATCATTTTTCTTTCTGAAACAAGAATAATCTACACCTCGCAAAAAACATACTTGCGATTTTATCATTTGAGTTGTATTGTCAAAAACGTTCTCAGGTATTTGTGTATCAGGATGTGACTGGAAATCAAGAACGTTATGTTGCATCAAGAATAAAGATTGATAAAGATATAAAGTTTGAAAGAATAGTTGGGTTTCAGTGTTTTTCTTGTCAATCAGATATTTGTTTATTTCACAAAACAATACCACCAAAGTACTCGCAAATACTCCTCCAAAAACAGTCAGCAAGAAATTGTTTGAAATCCAGATTGTGTTCAGTGAGATAAAGTTACTTTCAATATTTACAGTAATCAAGTAAGTGATTACTAAAAATATAGCTGAAAGTATACTTGTAAACTTTATTACTTTAATACTTGTGCTCATTAGTCCTCCAAATAAAAAACGATTACTGTCAAGTAACGCTATGATAATACTTCGATGGATTTACCATGATAGCCGTTCTAATCAGTCAAATCAATAGTAATGGCATTTGAATATATGGTTTATTTTCGAGAAGAAACGGCTATACGTTCAGGTATTGCGGTTATTTTATAAGTTCAAATAGCTTTACCCATTTTTCAATATACTCATTACTTATTTTTTCTTCTTTAGCTTTAAGCAAGGCTTTTTTAGCTGCTTTAGCGAGCTCAACTTTCCAGCCTTTTTCAAGATCAACGTTATTATCAGATGCAAATTTTTCAATCTGGTTAACTATTGGTTTTGCATCATCGTACTCATCTTCAAAATCTTCGTCCTCAAGAAAATGAAAGAAATGTCTGATCCCTTTTTCAAGAAGTGAATATGGAATAATATCTTCTACTTCACTATTTTCCATCTCTGTAATTGTTTGTATTTCAATTACTTTTCCATGCTCATCTTTATATAAATCTGAGTAAAGTTTATTAACATAATCTTTGCCTGATTTATCTGAGTCAACAATTACATAGGGAAGGTCATTGTTTTTTCCACCAAGAATACTTACAACTCCAGATATTCCTCTAACTCCACCTGAAGGAACAAATATTATTTCTTTTGAAGGTGAAATCTTCTGAGTCTTTATCAGAAATGTCTTAATTGCATTTAAGTAATGCTGATCCGAAGGTCCTTCTACAATTACTGGTTGACAACCTTGAAGTAGAATATCTGATACCGATAGACCCATCGCTGCATGAACAGCATATATTGACTGTTGACTAACTTCAGCTGATCCTATTCTTAAGTCACTTGATACAACAGTAAATCCGTTTTCGTCTGAATAAACTACTCTACATCTATCAATATTTGATGTGTCAATTATAAAAGGAGAATGTGTTGTATTTATTATCTGATTCTTCTCAGCCAATCCATTGAAGAATTTAGTTAAATCCTTTTGTGCGAGTGGATGCAAAGTTAAACCTGCTTCATCAAGTAGTAATATAGCATTCTTATGCTGCGATTCACTTTCAACTAAGAAAATAAGATAGAAACTGATAAACCACTGTAAACCAGTACTACGAAGTTCCAATGCCACTTCTGATGGACGCTTTGAATCAGATACCCATATTCTGAAATAATCTCCATCTGCTTCAAATCTGAACTTGTATTCTCCTTGTTTCCACCATTCCTTGAATTTTGTTGTAAGATCTCCAGACGCAGATTGAAGCAACAAGCTTCTTTGTTCCTTGTCATCTTCTGCTTTCTTGATTTCTTGTGCCGTGGGCTGAACGTTATTTCTATTGCCATTCCTTGCCGCAGCTACATCTTTAGGATCTTTACCAAGTTCTAATATTTCTTCAGGATCAAGATGCACAAAATCAAAAAGCACACGAAGAGTACGTACTTGTTCTTCATTCACATCAATACCCTGAACAGTACCTCCATTTAACCACTTGACGACATTGGGAAGATATATTTTTGAAGATAGATTTCCGTAATTTGAATAATAAACAAACTTGGGTATTTCTTCGAGTATTACATCATTCAAATCTTGCATCGTTTTGGGCGCGACAGAATCATCTGATACCTCATCTTCGATATCTTCGTTATTATTATCAAGGATAGGCTGTATACTATATTGAAATGAATAATGACCATCGTAGAATCGTTTAAGAGTAATTTCTGTTTCTTCATCTATCTTGTATCCAGTCTCATCGTAAACACTCTCGATAGTTTCCATATCAACACTAAATACAGCTTCAATAAATATTTCGTCAGCTGTATTATTACGCATAACGCTTAATTTAGAAACAGGCATATCGTGCAGAATATCAATTTCGCCATTGTTCACAGGGTGAAGCTTCCATAATGCAAGCAATAAATTTGATTTACCAGATTCATTTATACCAACTAAGGTTGTAACATCGTCGCATTCAATCCAGCCACTATCTTCTACAGAGCGGAAATTGGTAACTTTATATCGTAATAATTTCATATGCAACCTCCTTTATACTTTTTGACGTTTGACTATCTCCACATATAATTAACTGTACTAATATTAGCAGGCACACCCAAGAACTGAATATCAAATTTCAGCGAAGGCTCAACGATAGTTGAAGCATTATGTATCCTAAAGGACAGCGACCAGCCAATATTCAGAGACATCTCCGCTGTACAATTAGATCCAGGCATAAATTTATCTGTTCGGGAGGTCGTTTATCCATAATACCACCTATTTGGACAAATTATATTAATTCACATTATATCACAATTCGGAAAGAAATACAATGCTTTCAGCTGATTTTCTCTCAAATTTTATAATTTGTAACCTTGACTCCACGGGAATCAAAGTCCCTCACTTTTTCTTTCCCTGTTCAGCCCTCCACTCAGCTTCGATCTGCGATTGATACACCACGATCTCTGCTTCGAGCTTTTTAAGCAGTGCGGTCTGTTCATCGCCAGGGATAATGTTTTCAGCCTGACAGCGGTCTATTTCGGCTTTCATTCTCGCCTTGAACTCCGCATTTCGGGACTTGAACTTGTTGACATATCGCATATCCTCCTGAACAGCAGCTTTCAAGCCCGATGTATGCTGTGACAGATAATCGGTCAATTTGAACATATGGGTATTATATGGGTCTTTAGACTTTGCCCGTCGCTTTTCGTTCTTTGCATCATGTTGATAGTTTGCCTGACACTCCTCGCCGTCACAACATACAGCATTTTTCTTTCCGAGGAATACCTTAAAGTTGCCATACGATTGTGAACGTCTATGTTTATATGCTTCATCTGACTATCATCAAGTACGTCACCGTTTTCGCAAGCTGATTTAAGCCTCCCCCTTATAGATTTGCGTTTTATTTCGATTACGTCAACGTCTTTTTCCTCTAATAAATCCTCAAATTGCTCGCTTCCAAACTTCTTTATGTATTCTGATTCTTCTTTATCGTTATTCTTAATAAGACACTCAGTTTAGTTAATATCATTCTTTATCTTGTTTATTTATTAGAATACTTTTTATTGTTGTTTTTTAGTATTTGAATAAACTCATCAGTAGTAGTTACAATTTTAAAATCTGGCTTGCAAATCATAATATTAAGTAATTCATAAAGAGATATAATATAAAAAAGATAGTCAACTGTGTTTATAACTGTAAACTCTTGGTACAGTTCAATTATACCATGCATAAAATTATTTCTTATTTTTTTGTATTTATCAACAAATAGAAATGTATACTTGGTCTTAGAAAAACTATCATCTAGTAGTTCGTTTGGTATTTTTCCTTTTATATCAATACTAAAATAATTGAATAGTTGATTTAACTGTGAAGCGATCCAATTGCAATCAATTTCCTTTCCAGAGTTATCTTTAAAAAGCATATTGATGGACGCACATACTTTCAAAATTCTTTCATTAGAATAAATCTCATTGTTTATGCAATAAATGATTTCTAATGCCTTTAATATCTTATTTCCGAATTCACAATCTTTGGAATAGAATTCTTGCATTTTGGCGTTAATTACGTCTAAATGACTCACAAATAACGAATTTTGATCTTTATCATCAAAAAAGAGCGTCTTCGATATATTAGTATAATTATTTAGTGAGCTTTCACTTTTATAGATAACCAGTCCTTCATCTAATTCATGTTTTCCAACATTACTAATAACTATTCTTCTATTATCATCACTTCTATTCTTTGAGTTATATAGTGCCAAATATAATGCACCAATACTCTGCTTAGTTAATTGCAACGCTATCGAATAATTATCACAAACGCTTTTCCATTTTTCAGATACATCTACAATCGTTTTAGCTACACATGTTATATTAGATATCATTATTCGAGGAAATTTGTTCGGCTCCTTAAACATAGAAATCGGTATCACTTGACATTTCCCTATTTTTAAAGGTTGTGTAATACTTATACCAGTTAAAGGGAAATAGAACTCTATATCCTGTGACGGCTTATGAGCATATAAATAACGCCTTTTAGGTGGAATAAACGGAATCATCATTTCATTTCCTTTCATAATAGTTTCAAGAATAGCATAAAGATATTACTCAAATTAACTCGCTAGTAACTTTGACTCTAATTAATTTACTTCTTTTAATAATGCCTCTTACTCATTAACAAAAAAAAGCGACTTATAGTTGAATATGTATCTATTGTCTTACCACTTATTTCATATTATAGCGCAGAATGCAGCAGTTGCCAAAAGTTGGTATCACTCATTTGAAATGTACTTATAAAAACACTCCAGTTCTTCATCGATTTCATCTGCTATCGAAATATCATACCCATTTCCATCTGCAATCCTTTGAAGATCAAACCTCTTGAAAAGTTTGTTATTAAAGCCATATGATTGTTTTTTAAGGAGAAAATCATTCGAGTCTATGGTTGAAAGTTGACTTTTATCACAAAGCTTATATAGTAAAAATGCAACACTCATTTTAAACTGAAGTATGTTTACCTGTGATCCTTCCAAAACACTATTTGAAATAGTATTCAAATAATGAAACGAAACAGGATACCTAACATACGGTATGCAACCATATTCCAAACAACACACAAGTATACTAATCGCTTGGTGTATATTTCCGAAAACCATATTAAAAAAATTCAATGCATCTGATTTGGCAGGATCAATCATAAACTCAGCATCAGCTATCGAATGATGAAACCTTTCTTTAAATGGTAACGCTTTATTATCGGTTTCCGAAAACATTACTATCTTTTCTGTATCATCACGAGCAAATTTAATGATATCATCAATACTGTCACATTTATTAAAATAATCATCGATACTATCTATTTCGTTGAATAATCTGAGAAATAGCCGTTCACTATTTTGAAATAGAATATCATCAGCTTTTGATTGAGCTAAAAGCCTTAACGGAATAATTAATAAACTTGAATGCAGATTTTCCAGAATCTTAATATTATCTTCTGCTGTTGTTTTTATCTGCTCATAGAGAAAATCTGCATCTCTTCCTTCTGGTATTTTACCGCACAATTCTGAATATCTACTTAATGGATCATCAAGTAGATGATTTTCACCAAGCAATAAAAATGGAAGGTGCTCATTATCTTCATAATCTAAAAATGTGGCAGCAGTAAAAACGTAGCTATCTTTATAAGGAACTATGGCTTCGAGATACAATCGCACAATATTCATATTTCTTAACCAAAATATGTTTATCTCATCAAGAGCCTCTGCTGCAAATCCCGATTTGAGTTTAGGCAACAATGAAATAAGTAGTTCTTTGTATTCTTTTTGAATAAGAATGATTTTATCCATCAATAGGCTTGAGTTCAAAATGGATCACCTCATTTAGCATCGCTTCAGGTATACCGTAAATCTCATTAAGGTACGTTAACGTTTTATTCATAGCCATAATACAATCAGGCATTACCGATTTTAATACAATGGAGTCTTCAATATCAGGAACGCAATGGTATTTATGAGCAGGATTCATACACTTTATTAATGAGGTTTCACGAATTGCTCCCCACAAACCATGTTCAAAAGCTGAATCATAATCGTAATATAACCCAAACAAAGCTTTCTCATCAACAGATTCTGCTTTAAGTCGAATATTCTGCTTATCAAAGTATTTCGTATCCATGTCAATGAATTCTTCTTCCTTGAACTCGTTAACTAACGCTTCTATATAACCTACGTCGAAATGACGATTGTTATTTTCATCGGCTTCTCTATGTTTAGTTAAAATAAGTTTATACTGACCAATCCCATAAAACTGAAAATCTCTCCATATATTATCATGTTTGCTTTCATTTGCTACCAGATACTTCATCATGATATAATCTTCAATTATTACTCGGACACAACTTCTGCCAGCAATAGTGTTAAAAAGATTATGCTCATATACTTCTTTAAGTCGTTTGTAAGAATATGTTGCAATTCCAAGCAAAACATTCATTTTGTCATCTAATGGCTCTGTTGATGTAAATAAGTCTGAAAGATAAAGGTATACCTTGTGTAACTTCTCCATATATTCAGTAAAATCACGTTCTTCCTTCGGAAAAGCAATCGAAAATAGTGTACAATCTGTCATTTCACTAATACACCTCCAGAAATCTTTTAGATAATCCTTATTAGTAGTTTCAAATGTTAATATAGTTTGCTCCATTGACCTTACAAATGGTCTTGCCATACGCATTACTTCATCATCATGTGAAGAGTTGGGATAGGTGTTAAGGATTTCAACATGGTCTGGCTGCATATGAATGTTACCAGAAAGAAGAGTAAAGTACAATGCAATAAATCTAACATCTGTGGATTCATGTGACTGATGATCCATAAGATCTTTCATGGTATCGGTTATAATATTACATCTATCTTCAATACTTTCATCTGAACAATAGAATGTTTCTGCAAATACGGGAGCGTAACTGACTGTCAATACAACAGTTAAAGGTGAAAGTGCTTTTTTTGCCCCGATGCCCACTATATAATCATATAATTGTTGTTGATCATTACGGCTTAACTTTAATATTTCAGACATTCTTGCTGTTCTTAATGTTGGAGCAATCTTATGAAGTAAATCCATAATATAATGAAGTCGTTTCAAACCTATATCTCTACCTAAGAATTTGAATAAAAGACCAATCCATAAATACTCAGGCATACGTCCATATGTCCATGACTTATCATCAGCATACTCTTCCACGTTAGGAAGAGTATGAAAGGGAGTAATGAACTTTCCTTTTTGCAAAACGTGATCTGACAGCTTGCTATGATTCACAACAATCACCTCTTTATATGAATATTCTCTGAAACAACACGGTTATCCAGTATATCAATAAAATCAGATTATTACGCTACTCTACATCGAATCATACAAAGAAACTAATAGTTCTAGCATCAATATCATCTTTATACAATCAACACGTCTAATGTCATTCCATTCATACATTCCATGAGCAAGCCAATGCCTATTGACCGACGATGGAATCTCAGAATTAAGTTTATCTGTCCAATCGCTGTTATCAAAGAACTTAAGCATTGAAAATGAGAGAGATATAATATCAATTATCTGTTGATTGTTTAAATCAAAATCTTCCTTAAGCGAGGAAAAAAAGCTTATACTTTTAGGGATTCGTCCGGTTTTAACTGTTTCCTTATAAGGAAATTCCTCTTCAAAATATTTCGAAGCAAAGTGTTCTTGAATCACTTTTCCATAGCATTTCCAACATTGACTGACATTTACGTTCTCCTTCGTTGTATCAATCAGCGACTGATTTATGCTCTGTGAGTCAATTAAGCCAGCTAATATCGTTGCACAAGTATAGTAATCCTTATTATTAAACAAGCGCATAGCTTTAGTGAACTTCACTATGTCAACTGAGTTCATATGAGCTTTAGCGTTGGATGCAATATCAAGTATTATACCTTTAGAATACAGAGAAGATATTCTTTCATCTAATTCAATAATATCTCCTCTTTTTTCTATAAAGTCTGATACCAATCGATTAATCTGATTAGATATGATCTGTGGGCATCGAGAGAAGCACCATCCAAGTTCGCCACAAAAGGCTTCATATAGCACATATTGCTTTATTATGTACCCTCGTAGCTTTTCCATTTTATCCATGCCTTGAGGGCTAATCTCAATAATATACCATTTTTCTCCGCAGTCCTGTATTAACTTGTTAGCATTTTCATCAATGTAATTCAAGAATTCAAAATTATATTGCTTTTTTCTCATCTTTAGCTATAATCCTTTATAAAAACAGTTTTCAAAATATCAATTTAGACTTATTTATAAGCTTAATGATATTTTTAGGTGTTAGATAAAAATCAATGTCTTCAGGCTTGCTGATCTCAACATTTTTCAATAAACGGTGAATGAATGCTTCTTTACGCAAGTCTGTCTCAGATGGATCTGGATTTGGATTAGATACTTCGAGATTATTGATTTTACTGAAAGACTTGATGATTTCATTCCAAACATTATAAGTCAGTAATGTAGCAAAAGCATCCTCCATCCAGTAATCCACCTTAGTTTTTCTGAGATGTCTGCACACTTCTTTTACTGCAAAATATGGTTCTATATGATCTATTCCTATCCAGATATCTGCAAAGCAATAATCATATTCTCCATCATTGATATCCTTCATGAATTCAATTGCATCGGCTTTTATTACTGTAATCTTATCTTTGTTTTCAAACTGAGGCAAAATGCTATTCTCAAAAAGATCAATCACATCCTGCTCTAGTTCAATTATGGTTATTGATTTAACCTCTTCCTTCAATGAGGCCATGTATGCAAAATAGCCCATTCCACAGCCTAGTGTAAGAACTTTACCTTTTGCATTATCTATCGCAGGCTGAACAGTATATACCTCATTCGGAGTAACCGACATCCAAATACGATCAATACCTATCTGTGAAATGCATGGATATTTAAATTCATTATTGAAGCATCCAAGCCTCGGAATATCAATATGCAACTTATCGATATGTTTTGGAATATCATATATACTAAATTCGTAAGGCATATAGCTCTGATAACATAATTCAAAATCGCCTTGTTTTTTATCATGAAAATCAATGTTTTTTATGTATGGATTGTTATTAAACTCATTTAAATCAAATATCTTGAATTCAGGGTATATAAGATTCATAAAAAAAGTTATTACCTTGGATTGGCCTGGTAAATATGCATCTATTAATGATTCTATGTATAAACGCATCATCACTTGTTCAACAGTATGTTTTTCTTTGAAGCTATCATCCATTTTGATATAAAACTCTTCTGAATGTTGCCTCATAACTTGAATCATTTCTGGATCTATAGCTGAATTAGCAACTTCATTGGTTACAAAAGCGTTTAACATATCCAATGCTTGCCTTGTTTGAGCTATCTCTCTTATCTTCTCATTTATTCGTTTTGTATTTGCAAGCTTCATATAATCAGCTCCCTGTTATTTCTCATAAATTCTGTCACAAATATACTTCACTGGAACTTCTTCGGTACACCAGACTTCATTTTCGGTAACTCCGAACCTATATCCATCCTTGCACATCTCCGCAGCTGCTATTTTCAGCACAACAGGAGTCTTGTGCCAGCGCTCAGCAGACTGCCATGCTTTGCTTATATCAGCTTGCATATGTACAGCGTGTCTCGCCATCTTCTTTATAGCTCCGCTCTCCTCAATGGCTTCAAGTGCCTTTGTAGTGGTTCCGTGGTAGAGAAACTCGGGAGGTTCGCAGTATTCAAGCTCAGGTTCTACCCAAGGAACAGAGTGTCCCTGACAGCACTTGATCTTTTCGTGTTTTTCATCATATCTGTAGCGCCCCTTGTTATCTTCGTCTACTATCTTGTCCAGCAGTTCACGATCCAGCTTATAGCTGCTGTGACGATTAACGCCGTATATGAGCTGTTCTACTGATACCCAGCCATGCAAATCCATGTCTAGCTCCGCTTTCTCAGGTTGATGTCTAAGGAGTAAACACAAATATTTAGACAATTCGTTCATTTTATCACCACATAATCTGTTATTTTATTTATTATATACTAAGTATACCATAAAAGCAGCCTAAAATCAATAGAAATCTCATATTATAAATCACTCCCTGTGCGCAAACACAGGGAGTTTCTTCACTTTATAAATTTACTGAAGACATTCTGAGCAGAAGTCATTTCTCTCTGGGTAAAAGCACAAAGCTTTACCTCTATCTCATAGTCAGGATAGTCGGCAGTAAACTTGTTATACGCTCTGCAGCACTGCTTGGTCGATTCACCGGCAGGATCCGGCAGATCACCGCCAAAGATACCAGAGCTTATGAGTGGGAATGATATGCTGTGAAGTTCATTCTCCTTTAATACAGACAGAGAATTATAATATGCATCGAATAATTCCTTAAAAGCTGTAGGAGTATACGAAAAATCAGGTCCTACGGCATGGATTATATACTTAGCGTTTGTCATATTGAAGGCTGGCGTTATAACAGCGTCTCCGTCATTTAAGGGAGTATTGTATGCAGAACAAGCCTCTGTGAGCTCCTTGAGACCTGCTTTCTGGAATATTACGCCGCAAATACCGCCGCCTGCCCATAAACTACTGTTCGCAGCATTTACTACAGCATCGACTTTCTGATCTGCACAAGAAGCATTCAATAACTCTATTTTACTCATAATAATCCACCTTTCTTACAGCACTTCTACTCCATGGAACAGGAAGTGCATCTTATCTATTCGCTTGTCAGTATGCCAGTGTCCAAGATACCATGCTTCATATTCTATCTTATCTTCGATAACATCCAGCCATTCTTCCGTGCTGTTATCCACTCTGGACTGATCTATCCCCGAAAGGAAGCACTCGGTAGGTATATATTTTGCAGGACAGGTATGCGAGAATACAACGTCTATTTTGTTTTCGGAGAGTTGCTTTTCCACATATTCCTTGATTTTCGGCGAAGGCTGCTCGTCCGGCCACCACCTATAGCCGTTTCTCAGGCGATAAAACTTATCAACGCTGTACGCTCCGCCGATAACTATACATTTCTTTCCTTCAATATCAAAGATCTCACCATCTATAGGGAATAATAGATTAGGGAAGTCTTCTTCATACATTACACGACCGCCATTCCATTCCTTTTCCTCGTAAGAAGCTATATTCTGTGGTCTGTTTTCATGATTTCCGTGAATACAGAAGAATGTTGTTCCAAGTTTGCTCATAGCCCTCTTGATGCCGATATCTTGAAGCGTACCAGTGTAATTGACGCCAACATCTCCGAGAATAACGATTATATCACCCTTATTCGGATGATACTTAGCAAACATATCATAAATAGGTTCAAGCGAACCATGAATATCTCCCGTAATATATACCATTCGTTTCACCTGCCTTAATTGTTTTCTCTGTATTTTTAACTATGATATCACAAGCTATTCTGCTTGTCAAGGAAATTTTTCCTCATTCATCATAAGGATCGAATAAGCCGGTCATGTATATTTCTTCAATATAATTCTCAACATCGTCAAGAGTCCATTCACTATGGAAAGTGAGATTCAATGGCATATGTGTACCTTTTTGATATAACTGGGCTTCATATTCAAATCCGTTATGGACATACTTTCCTGTTTCATCACATATTTCCCATTTCTTAGCTGTTATAAAGTATTTTTGAGCAGCTGTACCATCAAACCGTTTCTGATAACAATACTTTACTGCATCGCAATCTATTGCAGTTGGAGGATATCTCTTGTATCCTCTTTCTTCAAAATCCTTGTCTTCCGCCATATTTAGCTCCTTTATAATTTCTCGTTTCTATTCATCTCCGCAGCCTTTCGTATTACTTCAACTGCTTCTTCACCATGACCTGTCATCCGCATAAGACGTTCTGCCATTGACCACGCCATACAGACGAGTTTCTGGCCATTGTCACAGTTTATAATGACTGGATTGCCGAACAGTTGGAAGAAATTATCTTCGTCTATATGATCAACAAACTCCTTTTGAGAAATCTCATGTAGGCTCAACTTAGGCTTTATTTCTTCAGCTAATGCTCTATTTCGTGCCATTTCTTCTGTTTCATCGTCATATACAGGATAGATACGGTTTACGTTGATACGCTGTAGCTTCTCCTTTATATTTTCAGGAAGCTTATCAAACTCTGTCTTCCAGCCTTTGACTTCTTCGGTATGTACAGTCATATACTTCAAAGACGCAGTGGTAAGCTCATCAAGGGTGATTTTCTCCATTTCAGCGATATTTCTTAATACCACTTCATATTCTTCCGGCATCTCAACTTCAAATATGTAATACTTTACACGTCTTTCTTCATTCATCTTTCACTTCTTCCTTCAGGAATTCGGATATTGTGTTCTCGATACCCGTAAGCAACTGCTCGCAATTTGAATAATTCTTTTCAAGCTGAGGCTGAAGAGGCTTTTCAACATCATAACTGGCATATATAAAGTGTGTGATCTGATTGATCAACATTTCCTGAATACGCGGAGGCAGATCATCAATTATCTTCTTCATACATTCTGAAAGCTTAATAGCCTTGTCCTGCCATATAAAGAAGAATTCTTCACTTTCCTCGAGATTGAATCCTCTCATCCACTCTCGTACAGTATGTTCTTCATCCTTAGCACCACAATCGACCGGCTGCAGGATATATGATATCTTAGCATCATTTTCTCCGTCATTTGCAGCAAATCTTCCCAGAGGGAACAAGGCACAAACCGCAGGTTTCCCCGATTGTATTTTACAACGGCCATCGATTAAAAATGGACATTCATTAGTATCCGCCCTCATTTTCAGGCTAACAAGAGGTATCTTGCTCATTTGACCAACATATACATATCCGTAGTTATAGATCACTTCCCCTGGAAGAATATCTAATTGTTTTGCTATCCTGCAAATATCAAACGGAGACAATAAGATATCATTCCTATCCCTACAACATCCGCCACACTGTTTGCATCGGAATGAAAACTTATCATCTGCATAAAGCGGATGCTCCATAAGCTTTTGTATTTCTTCCATTCTTTCTTCAGCCCATGATTTATTATCCGGAATTCTTGCTTTCATATTACTACACCTTTTCTTAATTAATCACCATAATCATTAGGATCATTTGCAACGAATTTGCCGCCGTGAAGAGCCCGTAGTGACAATCGTTGCTTATTTTTATTGTTATACGCCAAAATCATTGCTTCTGCATATCCTAAAGCTCCCGGGCTTCTTTCCTTTGCTGTTCTGACTATAGATTTCACTGAAACTTTTCCTACATGGTCTACAAACATATCCTCCTTCAGATCATCACCATAAGACACTATTATTTTAGCTATTCCCATAAGAATAGATCCTGATAAGGAATTAGTTTCACCTTCCCATGCTCCTACAGCAAGTCTCAGAACTGTATCCAGTACATTGATACCATATTTATCATATATCCTCTCCAATGTACCGATCGCGCATATTGCATTTGGTTCTCTTTTTCCCGCAACTTTCAGGCCATAAGACCTGACGGTTGTGTCAATTATCATTTGTTTATCGTCACCGGCTTCAATGTGAGCTGAAAAAGTTTCAAAAGGCAAAAGCGTTTTTACGTGCTTTTGCTGATCAGCAAATATATGAGCTTCTTCTTTATACTTCAGATCATCATAGATCATACACCATACAGGAGTATCTCGGCTTCCGGATGCAGCTGCTACGATCTCTATCGTATGCTGACCGTCAAACACATAGTTTACTCCCTCTCGTCTGCTTACCTTTACAGGATTAAGCTGATAAACATCAAACTCTTCCAACGCATCTCTTATATGCTTTTCCGAGAGCGCACGCTGATAATCCTGATTAGAGACAAGGTTGCGTATAGGTATAAGCTCAAATGATACTTCAGGAATACACTTTATTTGCTGCTCTGTTAATATACCATCTTCAGGCATTATAAAACCTCCAATGCTTTTTGAATTTGATCGTCAAGCCTTATCAGCATCTCGCCTAACTGCATCTTCGCACTATCTGTAGCCTGATTCATGTCTGTTTGCTGCTCGGCTCTTTCAATAGCGGCGATCCACATTGGGATCGTTAAAGTTAATCCCCTAATTGCCATATCCGGATCATAGACCGGCATTTTTTTAATTCCCATTGAAAGTGATATTTCATTATTAACCTTCATTTGCTTTTCTTCCTTACTTACACTTTTTGTGCATTCTCTGCTTCGCATCTTTACATCGTCTGAATCAACTTTCTTCTTTCGAATTCTTTCTATCCTCTTATTATCCATCTGGGCTATTTCCAGAATCTCCGTATTATTATAATTCAAACTTCCATCCATTATAGACTTGTACAGCATAGGCTCTACCTCATCGATTTTATCCATCGCCTCAGATATTCTTCGATACCGTTGTACAGTCGTCCGATTAAGTCCGATATTATTGCCCAGATGAAACGAAGTATAGTATTCATGTACCGGCTTTTCCTTACCTCTTTGAGGGTCCTGATGATATCCTTTTCCTTTTCTTTGTTCGAATGTTATGATTTTTAAGTATGAATACAACTTTCCAACAAGGTAGCAATACTGAATAGAGAATTTCTTATACTGATTGATCCTTTGATAGCATACCCAAACCGCCGCTTCAGAAAGGTTTTTAAACTTCACTTCCCGAATATCAAAACTGATTCCCTCATCGATACACATCTTATATCTTTTATGACCGTCGAGTATAACACCATTCCATACGACAATAGGTTCAAGGCAGCCGTGTTCCATTATACTTGACTCCAGTTTTCTCGTTTGATCCTGAGAAATCGGTATTGATAAACGCATTATCTCAGGATCTGTATGTAATAAGTCTTTCATTTTAATTACCTCTATCAGTGGGTTCGATCACTCTTTCGGCATTATCAAGTGAGAAATATGCAGCTGAGAGCTGTTTATCCATTTTGCCTTTCAATAAATATGTCCCTTGCTCTTTTATTGCTTTGCTCACACTCATTAAACCAAACATGAAGCTTTTGCTGTGTATAAGGCAGAATCCATGTTGTTTACGTATTACTCTTATAGTATTTTGTGCCTGTTTTGCTGCACTCAAAAGCATAAGCATTCTTTTTTTCGAATTATAAGCTAATTGTATAAATGCCGGATCACCTAAAGCATCCAGTGTATTCTTATGGACAGTAATTCTTGAATACTTAGTATTAATAAGAATTGTCAATATATGCTCATTTTCTGAATTATTTGTACACATAGTGTTATTCCTCGTTTATCTCTGAGGCATTGGTCTCAGGTGTATTTTCACTATGTATTTCGTTAATGTTTTCCTTACCCTTAAGTGAGAACACCGTATATCCATCGAAGGTATTAACTTGAAGTGTTCGATTTGATTCGCCGTATTTCGGACCGAATGAACCGTTCCAGCCGGGTGGAAATACTGGCCGTTTATTAACTTTTCCGTCCTCGGATATCTCTTTCTCAAAGCATTTGAACGACATCAGATCAAATACAAGTATTTCCTCTCCGTCACCTTTGGCTCTGTTTTTCTTGCCGCTTATCTTATACCTGAACTGTGGATTCCAATTCATAAGCATACAGAGGCTCTGAACAAATGGTTCTCCTGTTCTATGAGAAGGATATCGCTTTCCATCTTTATCTTTTGCCCAATTATAGCCTTGAATATCCATTTCGCTGCACGGTTTTATTACCAGCTTTTTCTCATCCCGGTTTATCATAAACTTTACATGATCGACCTTAGGTAATAAACGTACAGCAGCAGTATTCACATACACCTTATTAACATTGATAGTGAAGGCAGGTTCCTTGATCTGTGCAAAGAATTCACCACTTACCATTTCATAGTTATACAGATCAGTTTCCTCATCACTGGACGGAAAGCCAAGCTGGATCTGACCGTCACCAATAACCGTCTGCTGAAGTCCTTCTTCAACTGCATTCATTTAATTCTTCCTCCTCAAACAATTCTCCTAATTCATGTTTAATGAAACTTCTGAGTTCTTCATATGGCGTAACATTAAGTTTCTCGCCTGTAGAACACATCTGACCTTCGATTCGTGTCTGCCATTGCTCTTTTGTTAATTCGTATAGTTCTCTTTGAGTTTTTTCCATATAATAGTCCTGTCCGAAATTATTATTAAATGTACCTGATACAGCTCTTACGCACTTACCGGTAACGCCAAGAAGCTTCTCAGACGGTTCAATATCAGCGTTAGACAGGTATTCATCTCTGTCAATTAAGATGCTGGAATCAATGTTGCTGAATATTCCTGCACAGTCTGTATCGTCATGATAAATGCATCCGTATAGCTTATATCTGTACTCTGTATTCCAGCCCATGATCTCAAACAGAGTATCAATATATGCCTTACATGCTATTCCTCTTGTTTCGCCGTTCTTTTTGCTGCCTTTCGACCATTGTACTGCATAACGGTTATCCTGACTCGTAGGGCGTATCGCCAGTTCCTTTTTTAGCGGATGGATCAGTAATTCTACATAATTACCCGATGACATATTGCTTATACAGGTCTGGTTGAATCTTATTTCTTTCTGTCCTAAAGTGACCGCCGGGATATTCTGATCATCAAACAGCTTAAAATCAGCTATTTCATAACCTCTCAGGTCAAATGTATCCGCTTCTCCGGCTATTTCCGTTATATCAGGATAGTTCTCTGTATCAACGCTTTTACAGGCATTGATGTAGTCTCCCTTTGTAAAGCTCCCCCACTTAGGATGAACTATCACAAATCCCTTGAGTAAGCCCACGGGTATGACTCTAAGCTCAGGTAATAACGAAGTACCGCCAAATCTGGCATTATTCATAATTCGCTGCACAGCTAAGAAGTCATCATGCGATATTATCTGCTGATGATCGTCTTTATAATAGCTCTGAGGTTTTTCACCTGTATTCTTGAATGTCTTCTGCTTATCAACATCAGGTGCAAACTCCTTATAACGCTTTCGCGTCAGAACATCACCGCAGTATCGTTCATTTCTCAGAGTCCGAGCTACTCCGGAGGCGGTCCACTTTATATTCCCAAGATAGCTCCTTTTACATAGTTTTATGAGGCTATCTGCTATCTGTTGAGTAGAGTATCCGTATAGATACATATAGAACATAAGCTTGGGGATATTTTCAGTTTCAGGATTAATGATCAGCTTTCCGTTTTCATCTTTCATGAGGCCTAGAAGTTCAGGAGTTAACGGAAGTCCATGGTCAAGTCGCATTCTAAGGGATGTTTCCATACTTCGGCTTCTTAATCGGCTCTCATGTTCAGCAAGATTGGCTGATGTTGATAGTGCAATATGGCAATCACTGTTTAAGGAATATATTCCCTCAGATTCAAAATAAACACCGACTTTTTTCGCTCTCAGCTTTCTTAGTGTACTGAGGCACTCAACGGTATTTCGCGCGAATCGGGAGATATTCTTTACTATTATCAAATGAAGCTTTTCATGTACGGCATCATCTATCATCTCCTGGAATCCCGGTCTTTGCTGTATAGTAGTTCCTGATTTTCCTTCATCAGAATATATCTTTACAAGTTTCCAGTTTGGATTCCTGCTTACCATATCTTCATAGTATTTCTGCTGCAGTTCAAAGGAAGACGTCTGAGCGGGATTATCTGTGGATACTCTTGCATATATCCCTACAAGCTGAAATTCATCTGTTTTTACATATTGAGAGTTTTCTTTTGCGGGATAGTATGTATGGTTAGAAGTATCAGCCGATCCGACTCTTTGTTTAACGCGCTCTCTTTGCTGCTGTTTAGTCATTTCAGGCATTATGTCCATCTCCAACATGTATTAGTGCTTTATTGATACTCTGTTCAGTAATGAGGTCATCCGCTAATAATTGAGTATCAAACTCATCATCAGGAAGCGGCTCAATCCCAACAGGGATCATGGCTCTGTCATTCAGATCGTCACGATAATATGAGGCTAATGTGAAAATATCCTCAGATATGAAGTACATTCCCACAGGATGCTTTTGCGTTGCAAGAATTCGTGCGAGAAATGCTATTTCATCAGGATCGCTGCTTACATTTCCCAGCTTCTGTGTTACTATCAAATCTACCTTGCCGGAAAAACAATCATTAAGCAATCGGCACCATTCCTTTGCGTTCTCCATTCGTGGAGCTTTTGCACCGGTATCAATATAAAAATCTACAAGAGTCCACATCGGAGATAAAGATATATCATCGGTAAACTGCTGAATATGCTTTTGCAGATAATCATCATACTTTGTCTGATTATAATATCTTATATATACTCCTATCCTATATGGAACATATGGCATAGGATACTCATGCTGAATACTATCCAGCCATAGTTTATGCCTTGCAAGCTGCTTTGTTCTCGGATTATCCCGTATATGCCTACGGAATATGTTCTGTTCCTGTGCTTTTTGATCATCAGGAAGGAATACTCTTTCGTCTTCATGTTCGTTTTCTTCTACGCCTAATTCCATAGGCATTGTTTCCATGCTGTTCATTGGTTTACCCCTTACAAAGATTCTTATTAATTATCATCAATAATCGGTAGCTGCCAGTACCAAACGCCTTTTCTGCGGAAGGATTTGATACCAAGCTCCTTTTTCAGAGTGTATAGTGTTCGTTCTGAGACTCCAAGATCTTGGATCTTCTGAATTATTACGCCACTGGTGAGCTCACCGTATTCAAGCATATTGGTGAGGATCTCAGCAACATCGCTCTTTTTTAGCCGCTTTTTATGATTCTTATTTTTATTCTTCACCCATTGGAATCCGATATCCCTACTCATCCTGAAGACAACTTCCGGACCTTCAGGTGCAAGGCTTGATTTTATTGGTATCATATATCGTATCTCAGGATCATCCTCATCACGAGTAACCATTAAAACGCTTCGGGCAATAGCTGCTATATCGATGCTTCCAAGTCCACGATACAGGCTTTTTCCCGTTGCAGATTTGTTCATATGACCGATCAGCACCACAGCGCACCGGTATCTGGAGGCTATAACAGCTAAATTACCAAGGGTAGTTCTCATTCTGCCAACGCTGTGGAGATCTCCGTCCTGTATCAAAAATGATTGGAAGGGATCAAGTATCAAAAGCCTTGCATGAGTTTCCTCTAATACCTGCGTTATACGCTGATCGTTTAATGTGAGACTGCTGTTATCATCTATTATATATGCCACCTTAGAACAATCAGCACCGGCAGATTTTAATCTCGGTTTTATAGTATCAGCAACATCATCCTCATTGCATTGATAGATCACATATTCAGGCTTTTCGACTTTATAACCGTCCGGCATATCCTGCCCTTTTGTAATAAGAGCCGCTATGTGAAGCATAATAGTTGATTTTCCTTCACCCGGATCACCTTCAAGTAGCGTCAGCTTTCCGTATGGGATATACGGATACCAAAGCCATTCAACTTCCTGTTCTTTTACTGAGTCGTAGAATTCGAAAACGTTTTCCATATTTACCGCCTTGATTTTTTTACCTCATTCGTGGTATAATACAGGTGGAAGGTCATCTTATGTAGGATTTGCAGCATTATACCGCACTTTTGCAGTCTTACTTTGCAGTCTTAGAAACTGGTTTTTTCGATTTTTTCTTACGAAAAGGGCGTTTTTGTTGTACGTTCTATCAACTAACGATACATTGAACTCTTTCAGCTTTGTTATTTTTGCACAAATGATACTCCCATAGTTGCAGTCTTACTGAACTCGCTCATTTTATCGTTAAACACAGTCTTTTGCGAAAGAAGTGTTTTCCACGGAAAACTTAATCCTATTCATGTATTCACGTTTCTGATCAAATGAACTGTGAACATATCTATTCAGCGTTATTTCAACGTTTGAATGCCCAAGTAGTTCGGACAGAGACTTAATATCAAATCCAAGTCTTACGCAATCCGAAGCAAAGTAATGACGAAGTGAATGGAAATGAACTGACGGCAGATTTACGTTATTGAGTATTCTTGCAAATCTGTTCTGCATTGTTCTGGGTTCAACTGGCTTATCTGTCCCGGAAAGGATGAATTCATCATCTTTTACTTTGAATTCTTCTAAATATGGAATCAATTCTTCAGGTATTGGGATAACTCTTTTTGATGAATCACTCTTCGGCTCAGAGATGAGAAGTTTTGTTTTACTCTCTCCATCCTTTATCTGAATCCTCTGGATCGTATTTTTGACGGTCAAAGTACGTTTTTCAAAATCTATGTCTCTTCCACGGAATGCACAGATTTCTCCAATACGTGGACCTGCTGCCATTGCAATAGCAATTCCCAGGTTGGTTCTATTATGATTCTTCATTACATATTCAGCTAATTGCTGATGCTCTTTTCTATCAAGTATCTGAATATCAGCCCGTTTACGCTTGAATAGACGTATATCACTCAATGGATTGTTCACCTGATACTTCCTTGAGGCGTACTTACAGACTGATCTCATCAATGAAATAATATCCGAAATATATCTATCTGATAGACCGATCCTTTTTCTTGAATCAATAAAGCTATGAATATCTGTTTCACAGATCTTCGATATATCCAATTCCCCAAATACAGGGATAAGATGCTTATCAGCTTTCATCGTATAGTTCGCTGCAGTTGATTCCTTTATATGGTATTTGACGCCATTGAACCATTCCTGATATATTTGCGTGAAACGCAACGAAATATCTCTGGTCTGTTCTCGGTAGAAATCCTCGATCATTCGCCTTACAGCTTCTTTTGACGGTCCGAAAAAGCTCTTGTATTTTCTCTTTCCGTTCTCTGATGGTTTAGGAATACGTCCTTCCCATCGACCGTCTTTTCTGAGGTAGATATTATAGTCCTTCATTTTTTCCTCCCATATTCAATTATTTTTTATAAAAATGCTTGACATCACCGGTTAAGGGTGATATAATAAAAACAACTTATTTGGAAGGTTTCGCAAAAGACTGTGTTTTACGAAAAACGGTCTGATGCGATTTTTTATTTTCCATGCTTTTTGCTTGAGAAAGGATCACAAACTTAATCCAAGTATTATTTCTCCTAAAACGTAAATTGGCCGTCAGAATTGACACGGTACAAGTGAATATTCTTCATTGCTATAGAGTAAGACCGAATATGTCAAACTCGATTATTTTTTGAATAAGCGTTAGTATTATATAACGAATTTAAAATGTATTCAAGGAATGATAGCTATCTCAAAGCAAATTACATCGTAAATACAAAAAAGGAATACACATTCCAGTTGTTACATTGGAAAGCATATTCCTTAATTACCTTTCATTTGCCCCTCACATTGCCCCATGTCGATTTCAAAACGGTATCCAATATAATTATACCTATTTATAATTGTTATGTCAATACAAATTACTACAATGAATAGGTATATTTTAGACTTGCGTATATTATAATTATATGTAGGTGGTGATACGAATGATCGATACAGATTTCATATCAGACAGGATCGCCAAGCTTAGAAATAAAAAAAACATATCAGCAAGAGATATGAGTCTGAGCTTAGGTCAAAGTCAAAGCTATATAAACAATATTGAAAACAAGAAAGCACTGCCTTCAATGCAGATGTTTCTCTATATCTGCGAGTATCTTGGCGTTGAACCCAAAGACTTCTTTGAAGAGAGTATTACTGATCCGAGCAAGCTAAATGAAGCTGTGGAAGCATTCAAGTCACTTTCCCCGAAACAGCTTGATTTACTCATTGCTCTTGCCAAGGAAATGAAATAAGGCTATTAATTCAAATACAAGACTTAGTATGTCTGATAGTATAATCAGATATACTATTTTTTTGTCTCTGAGCCATTCAGATTTCAAAGTGCCAAATCTAATAATTCAAAGTGCCAATTTGGCACTTTGAAACTTTCAGAAGCCTTTCACAACATAATCTTTGAAGAAAGAAGGATAGTTACATAATAATTGCCTACAATGGCAAGGGTCTCAATTCTGACAATGAAGATGACGATATTTTTGCTGGCACAGAAGAAAATGATTACTGAGAAATATCTGTTCACAAACCCGTTTAGGGCTTGATACATAGATTCAAGTGTGTTATAATAATTATATTAGTTAATCTATATCGTATTATTGTTAATAATAGGGGGACATATATGGATAATACAGAAACATTATCAGGTCTTAGAGAAGAGCTAGTTTTGGAAATACATACTCTATTAGAAAACTTCGAGCATATTGATGAAAATAGCGAAAGCTATAAACCTATATATGCCAAAATCAATCAAATAGAGTTCAGAAACAATAAATTCTATTTATCAGGTGATTTATTAACAGATAAACTCATCAAGTTTGATTCACAATACTTTAATGACAACGAATTTCACCAAGGGATAAAACCAGTCTATTTTGGTTTTGAAACAACCATTTCATTGGAATCAGTTTGGCATAGGGCAAATCAAGTAACAAAATTTATTTTCAAAAATTTATCAGAAACAGAAGTCGATTTTTCAAATTATTATGAACTTATTGATAAATTAGATGAGCTTCAAGAGTTTAACGAATTAGAGAACGTTTTTTCAACTAAGAAATACAATTTGTTTAATACTCTCTTTTCCATAAAATACGATAAGCATTATTATCGTGCTTCAATTTTCTTTTCTGCCAGCCCCTTTCAATTATATGAAAAGGGTATTAGATTTGACCAAATTAAAGATAATTCTTATCTCGTTCATGCTCACTATTCTAGAATTAAGGAACTTCAAAATACTGATATAAGTAATACTCTATTACATTTTAGGCCTAGTATTCTTAGAGAATATAATGTGGGCCAAGGAAACTTTTCAGAATTAATTGATGATCATAATCAAAAGATCGTGTTTGACGCTGGATTTACATATTTAGATAAACACGATAATTTTTCCGGTGCACGTCAGGAATTACAAGATTTGGAGGCTGAGTGCTATTTTATTTCTCACTTTGATCTGGATCATATTTTAGGTACGATTTATTTGAAAGATTCTGAGTTCCTTAAAAATAAGTTATGGATTATTCCAAAGCCTAATATAGCTAATACATCTCCAAATGCTGATCGTCTAATCTGGTACTTATATAATAACGCTAAACTCCGTATGATTGAAGATTCCACTCATTCAAATATATTTGTTTTCAACCCCAGTATTAGCATATATAAAGGTAAAGCTAAAACTACGAGGCAAGAGCATAGTAGCTTGTATGCCAATTGTTCAGGTATCATGATTTCAGCCAAAGGTAATAACAAAACAGCATTATTACCAGGAGATTGTCTATATAATTATTGGAGTTCACAAATACTAAATTCATCAGGAAGTTTAAAATATGATTGCTTAATTGTTCCTCATCATGGCTGTAAAATCAAACAACTTGCAAATATAAAGATCATTGGTAATCAAAATGCTACGGCTATAGTACCTGTAGGAAAAAAACAAAATGATTATCATCACCCAGACTATAACCATATAAAAGAATTAGATAATAATGGATTTAGTACAATATATCTTACCGTTGATTTAAGGAATAGTATTAATATTAATGCCGTGAAACCTGTAAAATACGGAAAAAGCGATGAATGCATTACTCTCAAATATTATCCAGATAAGTCGCCTCAAGATTATTTGAATTTTTCGTTAATCTAAAGCGTAATACATAAGAACTTCTCTTGTAGAGCTTGTCTGAGCATAAAATAATCCCCTGGGTTCACACATTTCTTGTGTTGATATTCCAGGGGATTTATATTATATTCAAATTCTAATTATGCCCAAAATCCAGTATGGGCACCACAAGTTCCGCATAATAAATAATAATACTTTTGTCCGCTATCGTTAGTTATTGAGCAGCCAAAGCCCCACCAATAACCTGCCTCACAAACACCTGTTTGATTACCATGACAAACAGGACAGCTTCGAGGACTTGCAGCTTTTGCTTCTAAGACCTTATTGTTCTTAGTAAAAGTAGTTCCTGTTCCGAGGAGAGTAAATGCCATTGCGATTGCTGAGATTTTTTTGATTACTTTTTTCATCTGTGTTACATCCTTTACTATAGTATTTAAGGTATATAAACCTTATGCTTCGTATTATACATTAAATAGGCTTGTTTGTAAAGTGAATTAAACATTTATCAAAAAATTTTATACAACGCAATTCAGGCATTTGCTATATCTCAACAAGAATCTCCCATTGTCCGTTTCGTTTACCGTTCTTACGGCGTATTAATTCCTTCTCTTGCAATTCAACGGTCCTACGCTTGATGGTTCTTTCAGATACTCCCATAGAAATTGCAAGTTCCTTCTGAGTAACTGTCGGATTCTTTGCAATCTCACGTAGTAATGCTAATTCCTCCAAAGTACAATTCTGGCACGTTGAAAAGCCTGAATTTGCACTTTGTGATCCTTCTTTATAATCAATGTGCATATATCTGTTTTTTAGTTCATGGTTAGTACCTGTGAGTAGATTCTCGACGAACTTCTCCAGGAATGAGGTCGTTGCATGAACATCGTTTTGCAGATCGTTATAGTTAGCTCTTACAAGAGCATTGCGGAAATACCATGAATTATCAGCAAATACCTGATTACTTACGTTGAAGCCGAATGTTTGCAGATATTTGATCATAAAGACAGCCGTTGTACGTGTATTTCCTTCACAGAACGGATGAATCTGCCAAATACCGGATATGAATTTTGCAATATGCTTTATTGACTGAGCTGCATCAAGTTCTGCATAAGAGAAGGCTTTCTCCTGGCTGAAGTCATAATCGAGGGTATCACGAATGCTGTCAAATGAAGCATAGAATACCGTCTTACCGTTAAGTACCCATTCCTTCTTAGAGATATTATAGGTCCTATACTGCCCAGCCGTCTTGAACACCCCCGTGAACAGTCGGCGGTGAATGGATTGCAGCTCTGCAGGTGAGAACTGGAATGTCTTCTCAGCAAGGAGTTCGGCTATGTGAGCTGCTACGATATCCGCTTCCATTGTATCCTGTTCAACAGTCATACGCACATCACGCTGCTCATAATAGCTGTATATCCTCTTTTGTGCGGTGGATATATCGATCTTTCCTTCGATATGCTCCTTGGCTGTTGCCAGCAGATATTCCGAGGTCTGTAGGCCGTCAACGTCCTGCAGGCCTATCGCAGTCTGCCAAGCAGCACTTTTCTCTGAACGGTCAGGCTCGCCCTGACGTATGTATTCATCTAAGTCATATTGCCAGTCGTGTTCCTGTTCCATACCGATCCTCCCGTATAACTGGATTTGATGATAATATTATACCACAAATCAGCAGAAAAATCAAGATAAATGCTATTAATGACAGTAGTGGGATACATATTTTGCTTTATTTTTCAACTTCTGCGGTCACTTCATATCCACCCTTGAAAATGATCTGTATTTCAGTCTTGCTCACTACTCTTACACATTCTATGAGTTTTCTGGTCAGTATATCATTGTATTCGAGTAATTCGCAGCTGTTTTTATCTATTTCCTTTAGCGTCCTGTCGATTCGGTCGCTATCATCTGGATCAATGCTATTTTCAGCTTTTATCTGTTCTAAGCGGTCATTCAGGATTTGTTCTTCGTCATAGAGCCTCTGAAAAAAAGTCTGTAAAAAATCAGTCAACTGTG
>JAEEGJ010006312.1_pt1 | contig 35741 bp, 28 predicted proteins | sample 8958761 | NCBI WGS metagenome assembly JAEEGJ01 (sample SAMN16246546, study PRJNA631951) | gut metagenome | biome: gut microbiome; feature: rumen; material: RS-attached | host: Bos | place: Iran: Karaj | collected 2018-10
CCTGATGCGGGTCGCGAGCATGGAGTTCGCGGCGTACTTGATCATTTCTGCGCTCGGGATGTCCGTGAAAATCACGCGGAAGTTGTTGAGCATCATCGGGCGGTACAGGCGGGTCATGAGTTCCTTGGCCTGTTCGCTTTCCACACCTACCACGACGCGGTCCGGTTTCATGAAGTCCGTGATGGCGGAACCTTCTTTAAGGAATTCCGGGTTGCTTGCGACATCGAACGGGACGTTCACGCCGCGCTTGTCGAGTTCTTCCTGGATGGCAGCCTTGACCTTCTTGGCTGTGCCGACCGGAACCGTCGATTTCGTCACGAGAACAGTGTATTTCTTGATGTTTTGGCCGAACGTGCGTGCCACGGCGAGCACATACTGCAAGTCTGCGGAACCATCTTCGTCTGGAGGCGTGCCCACGGCGCTGAAAACCATTTCCACATCGTCAAGGATGCTAGCGAGGTCCGTCGTAAATTTCAAGCGGCCTTCGCGCTGATTGCGGAGAACCATTTCGTCGAGGCCGGGTTCGTATATGGGAATTTCACCTTTCTGGAGCGATTCGATCTTAGCTTGGTTCACATCAACGCAAGTGACGTTTACGCCCATTTCGGCAAAGCATGTACCACTTACGAGACCCACATAACCCGTTCCAACAATTGCAATATTCATAAAGAAATCCTTGATGAAATGTCTATTTTTTTTAAATCGACGAAAAATGTAATAAAATGATATAAAAGTGGCTTGCTGTTGGACTATACATGTTGGTCATTGGTCATTAGTTATTGGCTGATTGATGTTGATCTTTGCTCTATTGTTAGAGGCCGAGTGTTGGATTGGGGGTTCGTATCACAGGCTTTTGTGTTTGTCGCAAAATTTGTCACAAAAAAAACGCTGCCCCCAATTTTAAGGCAGCGGTTGATGGTTGAACAAATTTAATTTATCAGTTTTCGCCGTTACGCATTTCGGTTTGCTCGCGGTCCATGGTGTATGTCAAGTATTCCCTGAAATCGCGATTGATATCGACTCCTTCAAAATCGATTCCATTGTTTTCCAACACGAATATGGCACTCGGATTGTCGATCCAGGCTTCAATGCCAACGCTGTCGAGGATCATGGATTTGTCTCCCGGTCCTTTGGCAACGTATTCGATTTGGGATTTATCGACCCAGCCTTTCCCGCAATTTCCTTTGGCGAAAACTTTTGTGTCGGTCTGAGAAATGATTGTGAGTTCGTCATTGAAATCTGCCGTGCAGATTACCGTGCCTCCATCTTTGCTAGAAGTGAGTTCGATGCTGCCGCGTTTCGATTTGATGACGTTTGCTGCGAAAGATGTGGTGACCATAACCGCAAGCGTTACGGCCATCATTATCTTGATGGTTTTCATGATTGCCTCCTGTTCCTTGATTTTTAAGAGGCGAACAACTGCCTCTATTGTTTAAATTACAAAGTAAAGTTTACACAGACCACTTTTTTTGATATAAAATGAAACTATTTGTTCGATTTCGCAAAATCAGATTCTACAGTTTTTTTTGTCTTTCACTGGGAAAAAATCAACAAGCGCTCTTTAAATTCTACATTTACGCCAATGGATAACAAGCAACAGCCAAAACACAATTACCAAGTCGATTTGGATCGCATCATTCACCGTCTCGAAAAGTCGGGCGAAGTGCCGACGCTTTTGTTGCACGCCTGTTGTGCACCGTGCAGCAGCTACACGATAGAATACCTTTCGCAATATTTCAAAATTACTCTTTTCTACTACAACCCGAACATCGCCCCAGCCGAAGAATACCAGCATCGCGTGAACGAAATCAAGCGTTTCGTTGCGGAGTTTAAAACAAAGTATCCAGTCACGTTAATCAAAGGCGATTACGACCCGAAAAAATTCTACGATGTTGCCCGCGGGCTAGAACATGAACCCGAAGGTGGGAAACGTTGTCGTAAATGTTTCGAGCTACGCCTTGCAGAATCCGCAAGACTCGCCAAGGAACTGAACTGCGACTACTTCACGACGACGCTCACCATAAGCCCGATGAAGGATGCCCAGGTGCTCAACGAGGTTGTGCAGGAACAATGCGATATTTACGGCATCAAGCGATTGCCGAGCGATTTCAAGAAAAAAGGCGGCTACAAACGTTCCATACAACTGTCGCATGATTACAACCTCTACCGGCAGAATTTCTGCGGATGCGTTTATTCCATGCATGAAGCTGAAAAACGCGAAGCAAAGAAAACAGAAGGCAACGAAAACGAAACCGTGTAGGCCGCTCCGGTCCCCTCGGAATAAAAAGCAGCCAAGATAAATGCCGCGACAAAATGCTCGCTTTTGGGCATGACTGAGCCGAAGTGCGTTATACTTGTACAAATTAGGGATAGGCGCTAAGCCGGGATGACATAAAGGACGTTATTTTATATACTTTCATAGAATGAAAAAAATTTGGATTTATGCAATGGCGATTTTTTTGATGTTCATCGGTGGGGGCTGTTCCGATGAAGTCACCACTGCACACGAAGAATCTAGTTCATCCGAAAATTCATCCATTATAATCCTCACTTCATCAAGTGAATTTTTTCCCCTTTCGTATTCTCGGCCGCCGAAAACTGTTTTTTACTTCTCAAATAAAGTAGAGATTAAAAGTTCCTCGTCCGTAAAAAAAATATCCTCGTCGAGTCGCGTGAGATATTCCAGTTCAAAGCCTAAATCTTCATCTAGCGTAGTATCATCAAGTTCAATTGCAAGTTCCAGCTCCATTGGCCCAAGGTCCAGTGCAGACCTTCGTTTTTATGATTGCGACCAATATGATTGCATTACCACGGAGTATTTGAATCCAACCGTTTCTTACGGGGAACTTTTGGACAAACGAGATAATCAAGTTTACCGGACCCTCGTCATCAGCAACCACGTTTGGACTGCTCAAAATATGAACTTTAAAACAGAAGACGACTCTCTTGCTAAAAGCTGGTGCTACGATGACAAACCTGAAAACTGCCAAAAATATGGAAGGCATTACAATTGGGAAGCGGCCAAAAAAGCTTGCCCTGATGGTTGGCATTTGCCCAAAGCCGATGAATGGTACGAACTTATTGAAGACCACACTTGCGAAATAGAATCAGACGAGGAAAACCCAGACAAGTTCCATTGTGCAGGCACTTCATTGAAAGCTCAACAAAGCTGGGACGACGCCCTCCCCAACACCAATGAGTATGGTTTTTCCGTAATCGCTGCAGGAATCGCCATTCCAGACGAATTCAAATACATTGGCAAAGTCAGCGATTTTTGGACATCAGCATCGCCTTACGAAAAATACGCTGCGGTAGTCACATTTGATAGAACTGAAGATTTCGTCACAATAGTACTGGCCGAAAAAAAATACGGTCTTTCCGTCCGTTGCGTCAAAGGGAGAGTGGAATAAAGGTCGTCTTTTTGTAAACCCCGATTTTCTATCTTTGACATAAAAACCTCAACCCATATCCTAGAGTTGCCGCTATGTACGATCCGCGATTTTTACCCATTTGCAAAGAAGACCTGGACGAACTCGGTTGGGATTACGTTGACGTGATCATCATCAGCGCCGACGCCTATGTCGATCACCCCTGCTTTGGTCATGCGGTTGTCGGGCGACTTTTGGAACATGAAGGTTTGCGCGTGGCGATACTCCCGCAGCCGAACTGGCGCGACGACTTGCGCGATTTTAAGAAGCTCGGGAAGCCGCGACTTTTCTTTGCCATTTCGAGCGGCATGGACAGCATGGTGAACCATTACACCGCAGCAAAGCGCCTCCGCAGTGACGACGCCTTTACGCCGGGGAACAAGGCCGGATTCCGCCCGGATTACGCAACATATACGTACGCCAGGATTTTAAAGAAGCTCTACCCCGATGTGCCGCTGCTCATTGGCGGACTTGAATCGAGTTTGCGCCGCGTAACGCATTACGATTACTGGAGCGACAGACTCAAGCCCAGTATTTTATTCGATACGCAAGCCGATATTCTCGTCTATGGTATGGGCGAAAAGCCGCTGAAAGAAATTGTTCGTTTGCTCAAAAAAGGCGTTCCGTTCTCTAGCCTCAATTCCGTTCCGCAAACAGCCTACTTGGCGCCCAAGGGGAACGTCCCGAAGAACAGCAAGTGGGAAGACATGCGGCTATACAGCTACGAAGAATGCCTGGAAAGCAAGCGGAATCAAATCGAGAACTGCCGCCGGGTGGATATCGAATGCAACAAGTGGTTCCAGCGCCGCATTCTGCAGGATGTCGCCGAGCAGACCGTGGTGATTAACCCCGCGTACCCGCCGATGGAATATGGCGAACTGGACGAAAGCTTTGAATACCCCTACGCCCGCGAACCGCACCCGCGCTACAAGAAGCGCGGCAACGTGCCTGCGTTCGACATGATCAAGTTCAGCATCAACACGCACCGTGGCTGTTTTGGCGGATGCAGTTTCTGTGCCATCAACGCACACCAGGGCAAGTTCATTGCAAGCCGTAGCCGAGAAAGCATTCTGCGCGAAGTCGACATCGTAACGAATATGGAAGGCTTTGCCGGAACGATTACAGACCTTGGCGGACCCAGCGCGAACATGTACAACATGCGTGGCCGCGACCCCAGCCGTTGCCAAAAGTGCGCCCGTGCGAGCTGCCTCACGCCCAAGATTTGCGACAACATGGACACGCACCATAAAGAAATTTTGGAGCTGTACCGCGAAGTGCGCAACCACCCGAAAGTCAAACACTTGTTCATCGGAAGTGGCGTGCGTTACGACATGCTCTTGCAAGAGACGGATGACGAAGAGCTCCGCAAGGACCACGAAGAATACGCCCGCGAACTCATTGACTATCACGTAAGCGGACGCTTGAAAGTGGCGCCCGAACACACCAGCGACGCCGTGCTGAAATTGATGCGCAAGCCGAGTTTTACGTTGTTCCACAAGTTCAAGGAATTCTTTGACGACGAATGCAAACGTATCGGAAAAAAGCAACAGCTGATTCCATACTTTATCAGTAGCCACCCCGGATGCACTGAAGCCGACATGGCCGAACTTGCACTCGAAACAAAGCAATTGGGATTCCAGTTAGAGCAAGTGCAAGACTTTACGCCAACGCCGATGACCATTGCGACCGAGATGTTCTACGCCGAAATGACGCCGGATGGAAAGCCGCTCTTTGTCGCCAAAACGCCCGAAGAAAAAGCGAACCAGAAGCAATTTTTCTTCTGGTACATTCCGGCGAATCGCCCGCACTTGCGCGAAGTTCTGGAACGTCTCAAGATGGGTAAAGTCAGCCGCTTGCTGCTAAGCCGTACCGCAATGGCTGAGGGCAAGGAATACTTCCCGAGTAAGGAACGCGAAGAAAACGAAGACTTCCGCAAACGCGAAATGCAAAAACGCGACGAACGCACGAACGCGTTACGCCCGAAAAAAGAAAAAGTCAAAAACCGCTGGCGATACGAAGGGTACGAAGGTCGCGAAGACCGCTGGGAAGATCGAGAACAGCGTCGCGAATCGTTTAGGGAGCAGCAGAACCAGCGCGGGTTCCGCGAAGAACGTAATGGAGAAGGTCGCTTTAGTGAAAGTCGCGGAGACCGTTTTGAACGTAATGGAGAAGGTCGCGAGAATTGGCGAAACGAGAATCGCAACCGCTTTGGCGAGAATCGCGAAATGCGCCCAGAAGTGCGCGGAGACCGTTTCAGCGAGAATCGCGAAGGGGAACGTCGCGGATTCCACAGCGAACGAAACCGCCGCGATTTTGACCGGGGATTCGACCGCAATGGAGACCGCAGCGACTATAACCGCCGCGCAGACAATCGCTACGAAGACCGTCGCGAAGATCGACGCAATTTTGACGAACGCCGCGACTTTGACCGCCGCGGGAACCAGCAGAATGCGCCGTTCCGCGAACACCGCAATATTGAAGACAAGAACCGATTCAACAGCGGCGAGATAAACCTCGCCAGCCGCCGCTCCCACGGCAAGGGATTTAAGAAGCCAACGTTTAAGAAGTAAGTAAACAGTGGTTAGTGGCTAGTGGTTAGGAAATCCATTAGCGAAAGAGCGTCATCCTGAGGAGTGGAACGACGAAGGATCCAGTGAATTCTTGTTTTTAGGCACTGGATTCTTCAGCCTACGGCTTCAGAATGACGAAGAAAATCTTGGCTGCAACGTTGACGCTTCGCGTCTTGTCAAACGGCTCGGCAATGACATCGCAAGCGATGTCACTTCACTCGCCTCGGGACATACTCGCCTTTTGCGTTTGTCGCCTAAAAAGGCTCGTTTAGGAGTGTGCAAGCACACTCCACCACTCTCCTTTTTCACGCTCAACGGAGACTTTGAAGCCGGCTTCATCGAACCACTTGAGGATGTAATCCTTTTCAACTTCGAGCTGACCGCTGATGATCAGTTCACCGCCTTCGGCGAGCAAATCTTCGATGTCGTCACGGAGCGGCCAAAGCTCGCTGCGAATCATGTTGCAGAGAATCACGTCGAACTTCGTTCCGTCCTTGAACGCATCCAGGAATCCGAGTACGCAGTCGCTTTCGCCAAAACCATTGCGTTCAAAATTTTCCGCAATGCAAGGAATCGTAAGCGGGTCGATTTCCGTACCCACCGCGAGGCTTGCGCCCTTGCGACGAGCAAACATCGCGAGAATGCCCGTTCCCGTTCCAATGTCGAGAACTGTCTTGCCCTTAAAATCGATATTTTCCATGAGCGCAGCACAGCTACTCGTCGTCTCGTGCTCGCCCGTTCCAAATGCAGTCTTTGCCTCAAGTTCCAAGACAACCGCATCCGGATCTTCCGGCGTGAACTCCACCCAAGGCGGACGCACCCAAAGATGCTCGCTCACCGCCACCGGCTGCGCACGATCACGCCACCACTTGTCCCAATCCTTTGCAGGCTCTTCGGTGACCTTGAAATTGTACTGCGGAAATTCCGCCACAATGCGGTCGCGTTCCGCCTTATCGCCCGTGTAAAAACAGAACTCCGTACGACCAGCAGTCACCGGATCGAGTTCTTCGAGCGTCGCAACACCCGCTTCGAAAAGCAGGTAACTTGCAATTTCATATTCTTCATCGGGGCAGTTGCCCTGAGCCTTGTACCAAGTATCGATTTTCTGCATAGTTTAAATTTATGAAAATTAAAGGCGCAGCAAATTCGCACACAAAATGCAACTCCTAAAAAAGTGATATATTTTACCACAAGTCATCCTGAGCAACGCGAAGGATCCAGTAAATTTTTAAAAGCAACTGGATTCTTCGGCTTTCGCCTCAGAATGACGAACATGCCGAAAACCAACATGCTTTACATCCACCAATTTCCCGACTGGACGCGGTTCCGCTTCGATTCTCCCAAAGTGCTCCAAGCACTTGGGCAGACACGCCTTGAAGAAGGCAAGCTCATCGGGATCATGCAAATCTGCGGACTCAAGGACATCGAAGCAAAGCTCCTCGCCGAAGACATCGTCGCCAATTACGCCATCGACGGCTACACGCTGGACTCCGCGCACACACTTGCCGAAGTGGAACTCAAAAGCAAGAGCAACGAAAATTACATCAAGAACTACATCGGCGCCATACAGAACGCCGCAGCGCCCCTGACCGAAGAAAGGCTCTTCAACTGGCACGCCGCCATGGGTCAGAACAAAGTCAAGCACTACCGCGAAACGCCCAGCGAAGTGCAAACGACCATCGACGAAAAGCAACTCCATTTTGTAGGCCCCAATCCAGAACGCCTCCAAAGCGAAATGGAAAACTTTTTATCGTGGTTCGAGAGCGCAAATATAGACGGGGTGATTAAAGCCGCAATTGCACATTTCTGGTTCATCACGATTCGCCCCTTCGCCGACGCAAATGGCAGACTCGCCCGCGCCATCACGGCCATGCAACTCGCCCGCACCGAGAACACGACACATTGCCAGTATGCATTGAACAAACAAATTAACATTCACAAAAGCGAATACTTCAAGATTCTAGCTCGCACGCAAGCCGCGAGCGGCGACCTTACCGAATGGATTCTGTGGTTCTTGCAAATGATGCGCCAAGCCATCAAGGACAGCGAACAACTCTTCGCCGCCGAAATCAACAACATCCAGTTCCGCAACGCCCACGCAAGCACCACCTTCAGCGAACGCGAACAACAGCTCATCGACGAAATCCTAGCCGGAAGAATCGCCCAACCCTTCACCGCCAAAGAAGCCGCCGCATTCTTCAACGCAAGCCACGACACCGCCCTCCGCGAAATTCAAAGCCTTATGGACAAAGGAATTTTGCAGACGAACAACAAAGGCGGCAGAAGTATGCGGTATAGGATGATGGAAGAAAGGGAAGAAGGGTAAATAAAACACCCCAGACATTTGAGCATTGTTAAGAGGCTTCCGGGGTTCGCCATTTTCAGGATTTACAACTATTTCTTTTGATAGTGAGCCTCAATAAGCTTTTGGGCTTCATCTATCGTAATTTCACCTTCAATATTCCGCCGCGCTATTTCTATCAAGAAATTAGAAACCCGCAATCCATCTACAGCCTGCAAACCGATGGCTGTTCGCCAGTTGATGGCCCGCTCTTTTTTATCGGGATCACCCTGATTGATATATTCTTCAAAATCTATTTCTGCTGGTTTCTTCCGCATCGAATTCCTTGCATTTTATTTTAATATAATTTTTATTCTAGGAAAATAGCAAGCCCTCGCGTTGCGCACAGACCATCAGGTCCCCAAACGAGCACGATTTAAAGATGCTTTAGAGACGATTGAACGACGTTGAACTACCGAGGATTCCTCGGCAACTGAATTTTGTCGATTTTCAAGAAAAAACGCCTCGCCATCATAAAAATTGAGATTTTCTCTCAGTTTCGAAGTATATTTATTGACTTTAACAGAACAATAATATATTTTTTGTTAAAAACTTCTCAAATTCAACACATTATGCTCATTTCTTTTACCGTAGAAAACTATCGTTCTTTCAAAGATAAAAAGACATTTTCTTTGAAAGCTTCATCCATGCAGGAACTCAAGGAGTTTGTTCGTGAAGACAATGGGGTAAAGCTGTTGCCAGCAGTTGCCGTTTATGGAGCAAATTCTAGCGGCAAAAGTAACTTGCTATCGGCTTTAAAAATGATGAAGAAAGTCCTGCTTTCATCCGTCAAAACAAACCCAACCGAAACTTTAAAAACGGATACATTCAAACTTGATGAGCGATATTTTCAGAAGCCAACGCTGTTCGAAGCTGTATTCACCTCGGATGACTACACCTACAGATACGGATTCGAGTATAGTCAAAAAAAAATTAATGGCGAATGGTTGTATTCAATAAAAAATGATCGTGAAAAACTCTTATTCGTCAGAAACAATGAAGGAATTGGAGTAACCAAGGATTTCCCAGAAGGCACCGGAAAAGAGGACTCCACGGCAGAAAACCGCCTGTTTTTATCTCTAGTTGCTCAACTCAATGGAAAAATTTCGCTTTCCGTTATGAGCTGGTTCGAAGAATTAAAAATTTTTTCTGGAATAGAAGACTTTGAATTTGAGACGAGAGCCTGCTTTAACCTATTTGCTGGAGATGCCAAAGCCGAAACGATAAAACGATTTATCAACGCAATGGATTTGGGTTTCACGGGAATTCAAAAAGGTGACGTAAGTTTAAAAAATTATCTGCTAAGCAATTTGCCAGATTTTGGCGAAAATAGTACACTAAAAAATATTCTTATAGAAGAAAACGATGAGCCCAAGTTTCCTACTATAAAAACAGGTCATATCATTCATTGTAGCGACGGTTCCACCAGAGAAGAATTTTTCTCATGCAAAGAAATGGAATCTGAAGGAACAAAAAAAATCATCAATATGTCCGGCCCAATCATAGATACCCTATCTAAGGGCGGAACAATCGTTGTAGATGAATTTGACGCAAAGCTGCACCCATTACTTACCCAAAAAATCATCGCAACATTCAATTCACCGAACACCAACCCGAACAACGCCCAGCTAATATTCGCCACGCACGACACAAACCTGCTCAGCAACAAAATTTTCCGCAGAGACCAAATTTGGTTTGCAGAAAAGAACCGCGAAGACGAATCTACCGACATCTACCCGCTTAGCGAAATCAAGGAACAAAATGGAGAAAAGATAAGACAAGATCGAGTTTACGAAAAAGACTACATCAACGGCAGATACGGTGCAATCCCCTACCTGAGAGGCTAAGATGAAAAAGCTCTCATTAGAAGAAATTGCCAAAGAAGAAGAGCTACATGTTCAACGAATTGAGCAGGAATTGCTAACAAAAGAACGATTCGTAAAACTCACATTTCTGATTGCAACCGAAGGCATTCAAACTGAACCGAATTATTTCAAAGCACTAAAAACGGAACTTGAAAAATCAAACCGTTTTAATATTAAAATTTCTATTGAGGGCAAGGGCAAATCAACGACCGCACTTGTCGGCAAAGTTCATCGTCAAATAAAATACAACAACCAAGAATTCGATCGCGTTTGGGTTGTATTTGACAAAGATTCTTTCCCTGATTTTGACGACGCAATTCAATTAGCCGCAGAATATAAAATCAACTGTGCCTGGTCAAACGAAAGTTTTGAACTTTGGCTTCTGCTTCATTTCAAAGACGTTTCTGAACATACGAATCGCAAAGACCTCTGCGATTCGCTAGAAGCCGCCATCCGCAACGAACTGCACAAAAACAACCCAAATGCCCTTTACGACTATTCTAAAGGCGATGCACAAATCTATGAACACGTAACAAAACTCGGAAGTGAAACAGATGCATTCGCAAGAACCAAAAAACTTAAAAACAACTTCAATGAATCGAATGTTGCCCCAAGCGCACAAAACCCATGTACGTATGTAGACGAGCTCGTTTTTGAATTGAGACATCCTGAACTGACAGCAGAAAAGATAAGAGAAGAAGAAAAGGCGGAAGCAAACGGTATAGATTAAAGGATGAATAAAACACCCCGGACATTTGAGCATTGTTAAGAGGCTTCCGGGGTTCGCCATTTTATCGCCGGTTTGAAGACTTTCGTCTAAAAATTCATCGTTTTAATACCGATTGCATTCGTTTTTTTTAATCCACTCACTACAACTCAGCACGAAAGTAAGCAATCCGCCTCTTTTCTAAAGTGGTCAAATTCGACCACTTTGAAATCGGGATTATGAATCATTTTCCTCTAGTCCTTAAAATAGGTTCCTAATCTTTCTCGTGCAATAGGTCGGATTGTTATGCCCCAATGGTTATTCCAAAACATCGATAGGCTCGGGTTTCAGCCGGAACGCATCTGGGTCTACAGTCATCTTGTAAATCTTCATTTCAGGATTGAGCCATCGAGCAACTTTCAAAATTTCCTTTTGCTTATCTTCGGGCGTATTAATACCAATGTAAAGCGAACAAAAACACTCTCTACCAATTTGTGGATAAAAACGAAGATCCTTAATGTCGCTATTTCTTTTTCTATTCTTTGTCTTAGGTTGAAATTCACAAGGAGTAAGTCCGGGATGAGGTTCACTCATCAACAAACGAACTTCTTGTTCATGCTCCCATGCCTTTGCTTTTGTGCCTAGTTGATAATCAAAAAATCTTCCGTTATCTATATCATGGAAATAATCCGGCTTCTTGACAATATCTTTATATTGGACCTCCAATTTATGCACTCCAATATAGTTTCCATGCCATATTTGAGACAAATAATTATCAGCCTTTTCCATGTCTATTCCAATGCATACGCCTTTATGATTTCCATAATAGCTCCACATAAGCAAAGCATCATTGACCTTAGACAAGCTGCAGATCCAAGCATTTTCCCAATTTCTTTTGTACGAGGAAGATTCTAGTAATTTAATGATATTGGGAGGCCAAACTTTACATCTTGATTCAGGAACATTTGAAAAATTTATCAGACTAGGATGGCAATCGAAAGGGTCATTTAATCTTGAAGCATGAGTAAACTGAAGATTATGATATTTTAACATCTTCAAACAGCCTTCGGCGTCAAGATATTTGTATAATAAATTTGAAGTCATCGTATCCCTTTCAAACATCGCTTAGACGTTTTCTACAGTTTCTTTTTTGTTGCTTATTACAAGAGCTTCGCAAGCTTGTTTTATTTTTTTATTATAAAAAAGAACATCTTCTGCAGAAATAAGATTGTCAAAGAGTTCTTTTTCGTCAAAAAGTAATGCTAATTTGGGGCTTATTGGGTAGTATAACCGAATTTCTTTAGCGGGTGTACAGTCATAATCGGATTTTATGTTTATCACGGGTTGATCACCAGTGATAAAGGGAAAGTCTGTCTCATTTTTTAGTAAAGATGTTTTAGAAGAAGAAATCCATGAACCGATGTCATCTGAGAAAAAAATATAATTCCAATAGAATCGGAAATTGTCGCTAATTTGAAACCATCCTTCTGGCAAGCAATTTATTTTTCCGTTCCGGCATTTGGGAGTTCTTGTGTATTGCATCCCTAGAAAAATGCTGAATATATTTTTCTTGTATTGATTGTCTAATACATCTATTGCACCATTTCTTATAGATTGTAATATAGATACGGTTCTTTGTTCCATATCCGCATATTCACTTTCCAAAGCATTTTTGCGTGTATTGTCACTATATAAACCGTATTCAATAAGATTTATCAATTTCAGTTTTAGTATATTGCGATTCTCTTTAGGGATGGAATTAATACCCGCCTCAATCAAACCTTTTTCATCCTTTGTCAAAGGACTTATTTCATAAAAACGACGTTCCTGAGCAACATTTTCTGTAGATGCGTTAAAAATATTTCCATTTCTGTTGCACCAAACTTTATTTCCTTCAAAGCACCATGCTTTTAAATAGAATTCCCAAATATAATGTTGCTTCTTTACATCGTTATACATTCCAAACATCCATATTTATCTTATAAGAAAGCATTTATTTTTGAATTAAATTCAAAAACATCGTATCAATTTTTTCAGAAGAGCTTTCTACAACTCGATATTTATAATCTTCATAATCGTCTCGTTCGTCAGCCCATCGATCTTCTCGCGCTTTTTGACTTATCTCACTAACGAGTTGGCTCGCATCAATTCCTTCTTGAATTGTTTCGAAATCAGATTCGTCCAACCACAAATAATCCTCTTTTATAGAATCCTGAATATCCTCAAATCTCTGGTAAATTTGACCTTCTGTAATATCCTCGTCAAACTCACAATCATACGATTCTAGCAAACGATCATTAATACCCTCCTTTAATAAGGCTACAACGGCCAAATGAATTTTCTCAAGGACCTTATCTTGGCAAAAAACACTATCTTTATACACCTCATAGATGTTACAATAACCCAATGAATTATCTCGCAGTAATTCAATATTCTTGCCTAAAAAATCTGACCAATCATAATTATTAATAGTTTTGGATATAATTTTCAAAATCGTGGAACGATTATGAGGCGTGATATCAAAATCCTCTTGTTCCACAGACTTAACAAAAGAATCGACATCGTCAAATAAATTCAAAGCATTCATTAATTCAAGTTTGGCGTCATCCCATTCATCCTTGCTATATTTCTTCAACACACTCCTTAGAATTCGTTTTTCTTTTCTTACTCTCAATGATTTTACAAGCCAAATAGAATCAACTGTTCTTAACGCAGAACATAAAAATTCTAAATCTTCATCGTTGTTGATTGTCGGCAATACATAGTCCGAAACAGATGGGTTGAAAACAGATACAATCGTTCTTTGATAAGGTTTAGGACAACTTATTTTTTCTATTGTTCTGCACAAAATGCAGCTTTCGCATATTTTTAACACATACTCGTATTCAACACATTCTTGTTCTGGAATAGAATATTTATACAATCGAATTGCTCTTGTATAAGCATTTCTTAAAATATTCTCTTCTACCACGCCTCTATTCATGACGACTAATCTTACGAGCAATCTCTGAAAATGATTTAGTTGCTCATTAAAGCAATGTTCCCATATTTCTTTAGGATTATCCAAGGTGTCCTTGACAAAATCTAAATATCGTTTTCCACAATTTTTGAACTTTTCCTTTCTTGTAATAAATTCGATTAAACGGGGATTAAAATTATGATGATTTATGATTTCCTTATATTTTTTTGATTGTACGATATCTTGGATGCAATCAAAATCTAAATCACTATTACGCAAATGATTGCGTAAAATTTTAGCTTTCGTTATGTCATCATATTTACCAACATTCACAATATATTGCTTATTTTGCAAATCATAGCTTCTGTAAGATTGGCTTTTCGCACTTGCTCTATTGACAATATTTGTTCGCGAAGTTAACAAAAACAGTTTGTAAGGCTCAGTCTTAATATGTTCAATAAACCTAACGATTGCAGAATCACTTTTGTCTGATATGCAATTTAAATAGTTGCTTCCAAGGAAATCGTCAAAGTAATAAAGAATCTTCTTTTTTGAATTACTCAAATCATATTTTTCCCTTGTGAAATCACCTTCAAATATTTCAATATCAAATTCTTTCCCTAAGTAATAAAGGCAAAGATACTCTGCTAAAGTTGTTTTCCCTACTCCAGGTTCTCCAGCAATTAAAGCAACGTGTTCATCGCTCAAAAGATTTTGGATTTTAAATAAATCAGGGGTTTCTACAAATTTTGGAAGAATCTTGCCAAATCGTTCTTTTAATTGAATAAAACGACTCTCTCTTTCTGGACAAACAACATACTTCGCCAATTCCGCATTTAAACACCACAATTTAACCATAGACTTTAGAACTTTATCATCTTCATCTAATAAATTACAGATGTTTTTATAACCAAGAACAACAACTTCTTTTACATGTTGCTCAATTATTGATTTTAACTCGACTACATTAGCATGGGTCAAATCATAAGATGTAGCAAGAACGTAGGCCTCGGGCTTTTCTCTTTTTATTTTTTCAATTTCTTTAGTTTCTATTTCTCTTTTTAATATTGCATATTTAGCATAATGCTTCGCCTGAATCATTGCTCCAACAGGGATTCCTATGCGAAACCCATCATATCCATCATCGCGTCCTTTTCGATATTGTTCAACAACAATATCTTTTTTGGACAACAACTTATTAACCAATTCTTCAAATTCTTCAGGACTTAATACGGAAAAATCGTACTTCACAAAACAATTCCTTTTTTATGCAAAAACATTTTTTTCGAATTATTTTTTCTTTGCTTCTAGATAGTTAATCATCGTGCAACAAAACACAATCATACATTTTGTTTCTTCAAAATCAAATTTGGCACTTTGATCTAGCAATGCGTGACGAAGTCCCTTCTCATCGGACATATATGCATAAAAGTCTTTAAATGCATTCACTAATGTAGGATGAATATCTAGCTTTCCCTGATCTTTTAATTTTTGCAATGCTACTCGAAAATCAGCTTTAGGTTCCCCACATTCATTTTTGAGCCAAGCTTCAACAGCACAAAACGATTCCTGAATTGCATTTCTATAATCAGGATTGTTTTTATCGGCGAAACTACGTAAAGCACATTGAATGTGCTCAGTAACAGACTTGTGATTTGTTTTTAAAGACTGTTCCACAGCTTCAATTTCGGCATTTTCTACAATCGGAGTCATCAAGCCGTTAACCAAGCGATAGCCAACCATTTCCTGTTCCAATATTTTGTTCAGTTTATTAATTTGCAAAGCATAATCTCGTCCATAAGGTTTATCTAAAGCAGAAATCCAAGGAGATGCAATAATTTCAACAAGATCAAAAATTTTAAAAAAAGGGTATGTAAAAAAAGCAGCTTTAAAATAAGTGCTTATAGAATTTCTTGTGTGTGAAACTAGATCATCTGCTGAATTTCCCATAACATCACAATATATATGCCGTAGCATGTATGATTTATCTACATCAATATTAAATGAGTAAGATTTTATTGAAATCTTGTTTATGAAATTAGATACAATCCAATCCCAAATACGATTTTTGGTTCGCAATTCAAGGGAATTAATCTGGAAAACCTCACGTGGTTTGACAAAGCCATTTCTTTCAGAAAACAACGCCATATATTACCTTTTTTATAACACCTTAAATAGTTGTTCGAGTTTGGTGACGATTCGTTTTTGTTCGGCTAGGGGCGGAAGGGGGATTAGGTAATTCACCAATTTTTCTTTGGAGATGTTGGGCTGAGCCCCGCCTTCACCGCGCTTGATCAAATCAGATTTACTAGCCATCAAGAAATAGAACAAATACTTGTTGTAGTCATAATATAGTGAGCATGCGCAGCAAGCTTGATTTGTTGTTAATTCTATCCCTGCAATAGCCAATTTCCCAATAGTTGCTCCATACATGGCTATTAGCACATCTCCGGGTTTGCAAAGGCGTAACGAACATTTCTCCAAAGCGATTTTAGATACTTTAGTTTTCGTCTCCGTTACAATGGAATTATTCAGTTCTCCTGTTACAAGCCATGGAATTATGCCATCCTTATAAAATGCCGAATTTCCCTTGGCTGGAGTTGCACCCGCTCCCCACGAACCGATATTTCCCATTCTCGTCCATACCCAACTTGTGGGGATATCGAACAGGATTTCATCAGAGATGTCTTTGGGTTCGGCGTTGCCGATTTGTTCGTACCAGATGCCGTTTTCGCAGTAAATGCGGGATGTTGGGGCAGATTTCTTCGACTTTGCACCCTTCGGCAAGATACTTTCGTTACGGGCGGCAGTAATGCGTTCCAATAGTTTTTGGGCTGGTTCGTCTTTGGGGTTCTGGGGGACGAGTTTGCCTTGGATTGCTTGCTGGAGGATGCTCTTTTTCAGGGTTTCGGGGAGTTCCTTGTTCAGTTTGTCCAATTGTTCCTGTGCCGCACCGTATTCATCAGCAAGAGACAGGACTTGTTCAAGTTTGGCGACAATTCGTTTTTGTTCCGCTAAAGGAGGGATGGGGATTAAAAAAGTCTTCATCTTATCCTGAGAAATATTCACTTGAGAAGAAGCCATTCCCACCATATTTTTTTCAATTTCGTCTTGTCCAAAAGAACTTCTTAAATAAAGCATGATGTATCGTGGAGAAACATAATCTCTTACATACGACAAACGAACCGTTTTATCGGATAAAATTAGATTGACAGGTTCATTTTCTACTAAACACAAAATGCCTGTTCTGTTACGAGGACCCGCCCTTGTAATAAGCAAATCGCCTTTATGAATAACTTGTTCATCTTTTATTGAGCCAAATTTTGAAGGCAAAACTTTATTTTCCTTTTCAAGGAAATAACCATCTTGAATTGCTGTTGTTTTTATGACGCCCCATTCGTTGTCCTTTCTAGGTCGAGATTCACATTGTGGACTTTTCCCTGCGGACGTGTCCGTCAATAAATCTCCTAACCTGCACCACGCCCAATTTTCGGGTATCTCAAATGGAATATCATCCGAAATATCCTTAGGTTCGGCATTTCCTACTTGCTCATACCAAACGCCATTTTCGCGATAGATACGAGATGTCGGGGCGGATTTCTTTGACTTTGCGCCCTTCAGCAAGCTCAGGGTGCTTTCGTTACGACTGGCGGCGATGCGTTCCAACAATTTCTGGGCGGGTTCGTCCTTGGGGTTCTGGGGAACGAGTTTCCCTTGTATCGCCCATTGCAGAATGCTGTTCTTGAGTTGCTTCCCGTCCATTATGCAATTACCTCAATGCCAAGAAGTTTCTGGATCTGTTCCAGTTTCTTGTCAATTTTAGCATCTAATGCAGTGCGTTTCTTGTGGTAGTCTTCCAAGAGTTCCGCGGGCGGCAAGATTTCTTCTTCTTCCTTGGGGAACTTGCACTGATCAAAATTGCAGTCCATTTCAAGGAGTTCTTCGGGCGTGAACTTGCGGGACTTTTCGCTGACCACTTCGCCGTCGTCGTTGGTTTCAAGGATTTCTTCGCGGTTGTTCCACCAATCAGCAATGGGCTTGCAGTGCTCCAACTTCATGGGCTTCGTCTTGCTGAAATGCTTGTAGCCTTCGGGCATATCCAGGCGGTAGAACCATGTTTCCTTGGTGCTGAATCCGGCAGGAGCGCCTTTCGCCTTTTCGTTGTCGAAGAAAAGGATGTTTGTGGCGATGCTTGTGTAGGGGCTAAAGATGCTGCCCGGCAAGCGGATGACCGTATGCAAGTTGAATTCGCGCAAGAGTTTCTGCTTGATGGCGAGCTTTGCTCCGTCCGTTCCGAAAAGGAATCCATCGGGGATAATAACGCCCGCGCGGCCCATCTTTTTCAGGCGATACATGATAAGCACGATAAAGAGATCCGCCGTTTCGCTGCTCTGCATAGACGAGGGGAAGTTTAGCTTGGCGTTCGCGCCAGTGCTGCCACCGTATGGCGGGTTCATGCCGATGCAATCCACCTTGTCGCCGTCCTTGAATTCCGTCACCTTGCGGCCCAACGAATCCGTATGGGCGATGTTCGGTTCTTCGATATCGTGAACGAGCATGTTGGTAATCGAAAGCAGATACGGCAAAGGCTTCCATTCTTGCCCGACAATTGTGGACTGGAATTTTTTCTCGTCGCTCGTCGTCTTTACCGTGGGCTTCAGGTAGTTCAGGCAACTGGTCAAAAAGCCGCCGGTACCGCTGGTGAAGTCGCCAAAGGTTTCGCCGAGTTTCGGGTGGAGCTGTTGCACGATAAAATCGGTCAGTGCACGCGGGGTGTAGAATTCGCCCGCATTGCCAGCACTCTGCAAGTCCTTCAGGATCCCTTCGTAAATGTCACCGAAGGTATGGCGGTCTTCGGCATCGCTAAAGTCCACCTCGTCAATGATGTTGATGAGCTTGCGGAGGATGATACCGTCTTTCATGTACTGGTTCAAATCCTCAAAAACCATCTTCACGATGGCCTTGCCGCGGGGCGTATTTTCGTTAACGGGCAAGTTCTTCAAAGTCGGGAAGAGTTCGTTGTTCACGAACGCGAGCAGAGCTTCACCGGTGAGAGCCTTGCCGTCCTTTTCATCGACGGCCCAATTGCGCCAACGCAGTTTTTCGGGGATAATGGATTTGTACTTGTCCTTGGTGCATTCCCAGATTTCTTCCTGGGCATCGTAGACCTTCAAGAAAAACATCCACACCATCTGTTCAATACGCTGGGCATCGCCGTTAATACCGGCATCGCCACGCATTTCGTTCTGGAGTCTCTTCACCAAATTATTTACAGACATATTTTTCCTTTTGAAACCTTACTTGACGAGCCAACGGCCGTCCCTTTTTGCCCCTACACGTTCAAGAACCTTGTTCTGTTGCAATTTTGCCAAATCACGTTCAATGGTTCTTGCCGTAACTTTGAATTTTTCGGCCAATTCTCGTTCTGTGAGAAAATTGTTCTTTTTCAACAAAGCGAGAATCTTTTCCTGACGAGCCGTCAAATGAACGGCCTCTACAATCAAAGAATCAAGCTCAGCCTTCTGAGACTCCTTTAAAGAATCCAGAATTTTATTAAGCATGAATTCAACAAAAATACCGCAATCGCCTGCAGTACTCGAAGCGTTAATAGCGTTATAGTATTCCTGTTGGTTTGCATAAACCAAATTTTCAACAGGCAAATGGGCAAATACAGGATTCCACTTGCCTAAAATGAGGGATTGCCACAAACGCCCCATTCTTCCGTTGCCATCGCGGAATGGATGGATAAATTCAAACTCATAATGAAATATGCAAGATTTAATCAGCCAATGAGCCTTGCTTGTTTTAAGCCACGAAAAAAGTTTCTTCATTAAAAGCGGAACCATACTAGGTGGCGGTGCGAAATGAACACACTTATGCCCCTTGAAAACACCTTCGTTGCAGTTACGGTATCTACCCGCATCGGGAATCATACCTTGCATCATTACTCCGTGAGCTTTGAGCAAATCTTTTTCGGAAAGAGCATTTAACGAAGAATTCATTTCGTAAGTCCGTAAAGCATTCTTCACTTCAAGTATTTCACGAGCAGGAGCAAGAACTCGCTTTCCATCGATAATGTCGGTTACCTGATCTTCGGAAAGTGTGTTCCCTTCTATCGCCAAGGAACTATGGATACTCTGAATTTGGTTTACCCTGCGCAAACGCAAGCCATCCGGTTGTTCCAACCGAATAACAAACCGTTCAACCTTGGCAGAAATCTCTGCAACAAGGTTCACTATCGCCTCGGTAATCTTAAAAGGCGGCTCGTATTTTTCCGACATTTTTACTGACATTTATTCCGACATCAAACCGACATTATTCCGACATCAAAAATATATATTATGCGACGTCGTCAGTCAAGTAGAGCTGTTTTTTGAGGTCAATGACAGCTGCTTCGTAGCCTTCACGGCCACCGAAAAGTTTCATGATTTTAGGAACTGTACCGATATGATTGAACGGGTCCAATTTCAAAACATCGTTCTGTTCCATCTGCAAAATGCCATCATCCGCATATTTGAGCAAAAGAGCCTCTAAGACCTCACGGGCTTTACCTTCGTATTTCGCCAAGTAATTGCGCTTCTTGACATTATTTGCGCGCTCGCTTCGGGTCAAGGGTTTCTGGTCAAAAGCCACATGGCAAATGATGTCGAAAACATCCACTTTCGCCAAGTCGGGATTAGCTTCGCGAATGGCGTCAATCAGAACATCGTATTCCTTGAGTTCATCAACGATAGCAGCCTTGCGTTCTTCGGCTGTCCAGCGCTTGATAAAGTCATCCAAAGTAGCGTATTTACCACGGATGTTCTTGCGAGTAAAGTCAGTAAAGCTTTCAATTACCTGTGTCTTACCGTCGGCCCCCAAGTACGAGACCGTTTCGGCATCGATTTTCACTTCGACGTGGTTGATATAATACTTCTTGGGGCCCGCATTATATGGTGGTGAAGGAGGCTCATGGACTCCCCCTCCATGACCTTGAGGTTCCTCGGGCATTTCCGGTTCGCCATCGAATTCGGGATCCTTAAAAAGCTTGGTCGCATTGCGAAAGTCAAGAATTTCAAAATGCCACTTGCCCTTGTCCGTCTTGAGGCGAGTTCCTCGGCCGACAATCTGCTTGAACTCCGTCATCGAACCGATTTCCTTATCAATGACGATAAGTCCGCAAGTCTTGCAGTCAACACCCGTACTCAACATTTCAGACGTGGTCACAACAACCGGGTACGCCTCATCGGGTTCAATAAAGTTTCCAAGTTGTTTTTTGCCGACGGCATCGTCGCCTGTAATGCGCATGACATAGCGAGGATCTTCCTTCATCATGTCGGCATTCAATGTCGCCAATAGTTGACGCATCGCCTCTGCTTCTTCCACATCCGGGCAGAACACAATGGTCTTGGTCATACGACCAATCTTGTAAAGCATTTGAGTGATTCGTCTAGCAACGACCTCACGGCGAGTTTTGATAACAAGTTCGCGGCCAAAGTCCGGACGCTGATAAAGCTGTTCCGGAATAACATTGCCAAAAAGGTCTATTTCTTGCGGGCCATCAGGAGTCCAGCCGTTCAAATCTACGTTCAAAAAGCTATTGGTCACGCGGTACGGAGCCAAGAATCCATCTTCAATCCCCTGCTTCAGGGAATACGTGAAAACCGGCTCGCCAAAATATTCCAGATTATTTGCGCCGAACTTCACTTTGGGAGTAGCGGTCATTCCTATTTGAGTTGCTCCGCTGAAATATTCCAGAATTTTTCGCCATTCGGAATCTTCTTTAGCGCTACCGCGGTGGCATTCGTCCACCAAAATCAAGTCGAAGAATTCGCGCTGGAAAGTCGTAAACGGATCAGGCACGCCTTCATCGTACGAGACCAACTGCTGATACAAGGCCATGTAGATTTCGTAACTGGAATCCAGTTCCTTGCCCTTTATCTTCGTCATTATTTTGGTGAAGGGCTTGAAATCCTGGACCATGGTCTGGTCGATAAGAATGTTGCGATCCGCAAGATAAAGAATCTTCTTTTTGCAACCGGATTTGTGCAGACGTTCCATAATCTGGAACGCCGTAAAAGTTTTGCCCGTTCCCGTTGCCATCACGAGCAATATTCTCTGTTGGCCTTTCGCTACAGCCTCGACCGTACGGTTGATTGCTATACGTTGGTAATAGCGTGGAGAATGCGTATCCACATCCCAATAGTAGGGCTCGTTGATGACCTTTTCTTGTTCAGGCGTGAACTGCTTGGCAGCTTTCAAGCGTGCATGAAGTTGTTCTTTCGTCGGGAACTGTTCTAGTGTGAGTTCTGTTTCAACTCCAGTCAAAAAGTCGTGCTCGACAAATCCATCGCCATTGCTACTATAGGCAAACGGCACATCAAGGATTTGAGCGTATTCCATAGCTTGTTGCAGGCCACCACCCATCGGATGGTTGTTGTCTTTTGCTTCGACAATGGCAATTGGGTAATTCGGGGCAGAATAAAGCAAGTAGTCTGCCTTTTTGCCCTGCTTGCGGGCATGCTTGCCGCCCTGAAAAATCACGCGCCCGTCGGTAAAGTACTTTTCCATGTACATATCTTCGGCCGCCCAGCCAACAGCGTTTAACGCCGGCGTTATGTAGCGGTTCTTGATATCTTCTTCGGAAAGTTCTTTCTTGTTTTCGGGCATATGAAACCTTAATACAAATATATATCAAAATGCAGGGAGTGATTTGTACACTCCCTGCATTTTCAACTGTTTCCAAAAAGGAAACAATCACTCCCTCCCCAATCCACACCCCACCCCCATTGCTTCATCTCGCAAATAAGACTATATTTAGTATCAAATTCAGTCCTTCAGCAAAGAAAGGGGAAACATGTCTACAATCAAAAACATCAAGCCTATTTCGTATATCAAGGCTAATGCGGCAAAAGTTTTGGACCATGTATGCGAATCACATGCCCCTTACATTGTAACGCAGAATGGAGAGGCTCGCGGAGTAATTCTCGACGTTGACACCTACCAAAAAATGCAAGATGGGCTAAAGCTTTTCAAGCTGTTTGCACAGAGCGAAGGCGAGGTTGCCCGCGGGCGAGTCATCCACCAGAAAGACCTATTCGATTCTCTGGAGAGCGAACTGAATGCCAAGTAAGAAGTATCTAGTTGTATGGTCTGAATCGGCAGCATTCGATCTTAAGTCTATCGTCTCGTTCATTGCAGTGGACAGCATGCAAAATGCACGCGAAACTTTCGCAAAAATCAAAAAGGAATGTCTGCTTCTTGAGCGGTTCCCTGATTTGGGCAAAATTCCTGTTGAGCTAGATGCGTTACAGATTGGTGGCTACCGCGAATTATCTATCAACCCCTGGAGAATCTTTTACCGCAAGCAGGCTAACCAGATTGTAATTCTCGCAGTTGTCGATTCGAGGCGAGACCTCGAAGATGCCCTTTGGAATCGTCTGATGCGCTAACAAAAAGACAACCCCGGCACATCAAAGGCCGGGGTGACAAAGCTCTAAAACAATCTAGTTTACTTCTGCAAATTCAAACTTGCATTAGCAGCTCCGTACAAACTAATACTGTAATCCTTGATGAGGTAAACTGGGATTTTGTTCAAAAGCGGGCGGATGTTCGGATTGTAGTTCTTTTCGAACCAGGTCATGAACAAGTTATCGCGTTCAAGCCAGCGGAGGTCTTTCTGCACCGTACCACCGGCGAGGTAGAAACCGCCGAGCGGGAGGAACAACGTGCAAGCATCGCTGGCGAAGCGGGCAAGCATCTTCACGAACATGCGCATCATTTCGGCAGCAACCGGATCGGTATCGCTTGCGCGGCTGATGTACTTCGGGCGGTCATGCCAATCGGTTTCTTCAATCTTCTTGAAGGCATCGTTCTGCGGAACGCCCTTCGTGTCGCGCCACCATTCATAGAGGTGAGCAAGACCCATGCCAGAGACGAGCGGTTCGACGCCCGGCACGGTGCCGATGCGCTTTTCCATGTAGTCGCGGAAGTCCTGGGATTCCTTGTCGAACGGGGCGAACGTAGAATGGCCACCTTCGGAGCATGCCGGGATGTACTTTTCGCCGTCAAATGCGAGGAAACCAACGCCCATGCCGGTACCCGGGCCAATCACGGCCTTGGTTGCCTTCTGCGGCTTCGGTTCACTTCCGTCGGTATGCTTGAACTTGAGAATCTGATTCGGGTCATCGACATCGAGGGTCGGGATGCCATAGCTAATGGCCATGAAGTCGTTAATCACGAGAGTCGGGATGCCGGTTGCATTGGTGATGGCATCGCCGTCAACGCACCACGGAAGGTTCGTCATGACGCACTTGTTGTTTGCCACCGGACCTGCGGCGCTGATGCAGATGTGGGACGGCTTCAAATCCGCGCGGTTTTCGACAGCAGCCTTGAGCGTTTCGCGGATCGGAGTGTCGAGCCCTTCAATGCACTGGCTCGGGCAAACAGTTTCGAGAATGAGCGTAAATTTGCCATCCTTGTAGCCCACAAGACCAAGATTCGTATTCGTACCACCGATATCACCCGCCAAAACAAGACGGTCAAACTTTGCATCGGGATTAAGCCATTTAATTTCCATAATTTAAAACTCCATGTTTTACGTTGAGGAATATAGTTTTTTCTCAAGGAAATAGGAGATTCCCGATTAAATCGGGAATGACAAGTGCATATTTATGCGGATGTAACAAAAACAACTGATTTACTTCGCTCAAAAAATATACATTAAGCCCATAGGGACCTATTTATATTGAGTAGGCTTCAGTTCACATTTAACAAGCAGAAAACATGCGCGCTATTCTTGCACTCTTTTATTACATCGTCGTTTTCACTATCATGGTTGTTGCGGGTATCCCCTACACTCTCTATTGCGGTATCCGCGGGCATTGGGAAAACTGCACCAAGGTTTGCACGTTCGCCTTCAGGAACATCATTTTCAAGCTTTTTGGCATTAAGGTTGCTGTCAAGGGGGCTGAAAACATTCCAAAGGGCGTAAACTACGTCATCGTCGCTAACCACCAGAGCTTTTTGGATATCAATGTTGTCTGGCATTCCATTACGTCGGCATCGTTCATGGCTAAGGCAAGCCTCTGGAAAGCGCCCGTATTCGGCTGGGTCTTGAACCGCTCCGGCAACATTCCCATCCACAAGAATCCGCGCAAAAACGCTGGTCTCGGCAAAATTCTCAAGAAGCGTCTCGAAAACAATTACAACATTGTTGTATTCCCCGAAGGTCACCGCACTGAAGACGGCCACATGCTCAAGTTCCAAAATGGAATTTTCCGTTTGGCAAAAGAACAGCACTTTGACATTTTGCCAGTTACATTTATCAATACCGGAAAGATCCTCCCGAAAGTCAAGTGGGCGGTTTATTCCGGCACTGTCGAGATGGTCGTTCACCCGCTGATCCGCTATGAAGATTACGCCGAGAAGCCGATGGCCGACCTCCGCGACGAAACCCACGATTTGATAGAATCCGCGATGCCGTACAAGCAGGCGGAACTTGCCGCAGCAAAAGAAGCGGCAACTGAAAACAAGGAGGCTTAATTATGGCTAGAGAATTACCGAGCGAAGAACAAATTATTGCAATCCTTCGTGACGAACCCATGGTAGGGAGCCAGCTCCGTAGCGCTCTCGGCCTCCCGAAAAAACAGAAAATGGCTTTTAAGCAGCTCCTCGCCGACATGATTGAGCGTGGCGTTTTAAAGCGTTCTGCACACAAGGAATATCAACTGGGCGATGGCGAACCGCTGGAAGACAAGCGCGAAAAGCGCCGCAAAAAACTTGCGGAACAGGGCGTCGAAGACAACCGCCGTCCGGGCGCTCGCAGCCGCCGCCAGACCGAAAAGGATTCCGGCACACGCGTGAAGCGCGGCATTCTGCACCAGACTGGTGACGAAGACTGGGAAGTAACAGAACTCGATACGGGCAAAGTCTATGAAATGTGCCACCGCAGGCAGGCGCCGGGCAAGGAAGGCGAAACCATCAGCTTTACACTTTATCCGCACCCGAAGCTCAAGCATAGCTATTTGGCAAAGGTGGACCGTTCCGCCGAGCTGAACAACATCAGTTGGGACGAAGTTAAAAAGCAGTTCATGGAAGAGAGCAATCTCCCCAAGGGATTTAGCCCTGCCATCGAAAAGTACGTGGAATCCATTACAGACCCGACGGAAAAGGACTTCAAGGGCCGCGTGGATTACCGCAAGCTGGACATTCTTTGCATTGACCCCGAAGGCGCCATGGACCACGACGACGCCATTAGCGTGGAACGTACAGCAAATGGCGGTTACAAACTCGGCGTGCATATTGCCGACGTGAGCTACTATGTGCCCGAAGGATCTGACCTCGACGAAGAAGCTCTCGAAAGAAGTTATACGCAATACTTGCCGTGGACCGCAGTGCCGATGCTCCCAGAAAAGCTTTCGAGCGGTGTTTGCAGTTTGCACGAAGGCGTGGATCGTTGTGCATTCACTTGCATGATGGAATTGGACAAGCATGCCAATGTGCTCTCTTGGGATTTCCACCGCAGTGTCGTGAAGATTACGAAGGGCATTACTTACCAGCAGGCCGTGCAGATGATGGAAGCTGGCGACGATTCTATCAAGGCCCTTGCCGAAGTGACCGCGCTCCTCAAGCAGAACCGCACCAAGGAAGGTTTGCTCGAATTCCAGACAACAGAATACGGCTGCAAGTTCGACGAGAATGGCGAACCGATTAAGATTGTACCGCGCGAACACGACGAATCGAATTCCTGGGTCGAAGAATGCATGCTCATTGCGAACAACTGCTGTGCCAAGGAACTCAAGCAGCGCAAACTTCAAGGCATTTACCGTATCCATGAAGCTCCGGACACCAAGGACATCATGGAACTGTACTACATGTACCCGGACCTGTTCAAGGATGCTCCGGTGATGTTGCGTGATTTGGGCAAGCCGCGCAGTGGCGACACGAACTTGAACCCGGTAGCTTTCAAGCTTTACGAGCACTTGGTGAAGCGCGCCCAGGGCGACGAGACGCTCACGAACCGCATTTTGCGCAGTATGCAGAAGGCCCATTACGACAGCAACAGCTTCGGGCACTTCGCCTTGAACTGGCAAGATTACAGCCACTTCACTTCGCCGATCCGCCGTTACGCGGACCTCTGGTGCCATCGTGAACTGGCGCGCAAGGGCAAGGAAATCGATGCCGAACGCGTGAACAGCGTGATTGAAGTTTGCGACTTGATTTCGGCAAACGAAATCAAGAACATGAAGGTGGAACGCATTGCCATCAAGGTTTGCAGCTGCTGGATTTTGAAGAGCCGCATTGGCGATAGCTTCGAAGCGAACGTCACGGGCATCGAAGAATGGGGCATCTACGTTTCCATCGACGATCCGATTGCAGAAGGCCTTGTGCGTTACCGCGATATCGCTGGCGACGACTTCTACGTATTCAACCCGGATCAGGGCCTTGCTTACGGAAAGCGTAGCGGCCGCACCTTCCGCCGTGGCGACAAGGTGATGGTTCAACTCCTCAGAGTGGATCCGTTGCGCGGTCAGGCAGACTTCAGCATCACCGAAAAGCTGAGCCCCGAACCGAAGAAGCGCCGCAGCCGCGAAGATACCGAACGCGACATTCGCAACTTCAATGAACGTGCTGACCGCGCCGCAGCCGCCGAAGCACTCGGCTATGTGAGCCAGCCGGACGAAGACGATGATTTCGAACCGGAATACATTTCTGGCGGCCACCGTGGACGCCAAGATTTTGACGGTCCGATTTTCGAACGCACCGGTCGCGAAGCCCGCGGTCATAAGGGACTCCGCAAGGGCCGTAACGAATTCGATGAAGGCCGCCGTTCTGACAAGCGCGGGAAACGTGGCTCCGAAAAGCGCGACTTTGATAAGCGCGGAGGTCGCGACTCCCGTGAATTCGGCGAAGGATTCCATGTGGCCAGCGAACCGCGTGAAGCAAGGCGTGGCCGCAGGTCTAGCGAAAAGGGTCGCGGTCGTAGCAGCCGCGGAGGCCGCAGAGGAAGGTAGTTGATGGACGCATGCAATAAAGTCGCCCTCTATGCCAGTTACCAAACCGGGGAAGACCTCCCCGGCTATGTTCGCTTTGCGCTCAAACATCTCGCCGAGACCGACTTCAGGGTCGTTCTCCTCACGAATCGCCGAACGCTTTCGAACGACACCTACGATTTTTTGAAGGAAAACCACATCGAGCTTTTCCTCACCGAAAATCGCGGGTTTGATTTTGGCATGTGGCGGCGTTATTTGCAACTGCAAGCAAACCGCACAGACGCTGCCGGCAACTACGCTCCCGGCATCATCACGCGTGATGTGGAACGCTTGCTGCTCATCAACGATTCTATCGTTTATTACCAAAATAAATTCAAAGAATTCTTCGAACGCGCCGAAAACAGTCCCGCCGATGTCGTATCGCTCACGAGCAACGACGAATTTGCACCGCATTTGCAGTCGTTCTTCTTGTACATGAAACCAGCCGCCCTCGGCGTGTTCTTCTTGCACATTTTCGAGACGCCGGAGCAAACGGAATTCTACGATGTCACTCGCAAACTCGAAGTCGGCTTAAGCCAAAAATTCACCGAAGCCGAAGTCATCATGGAATCGCTTTACCACACAGAGCGTCCCGTGTTCTTCGCTTACAATGAACTCATTGCACAAGGCGCCGGATTCGTGAAGCGCAAGCTTTTGGAACGCCGTTTCGATTATGAAGAAAAGAAGCACTTTGTGCGCCACCACGCTTACGATGCGCTCAATAAAGACTATACTGCACTTGTATTAAAAGCAGGCCTTGACGCAGACTTTGACGCCAGCTGGCTCCCGAAATGCAACGAGACCCGCACCGAGCGCATAAAAGACTTTATATGGGAAAAGGGACTCCAGCTTGTTGGATTCCCTGCAAAAAGATTAATCGATAAGATTAAGAAATAACTAAAAACAGTTTCCTTTAGACTGTTCGATTAACTGAGCGCGATGCCTTCTACAATAATACGGCAATTCATCGCTTTCAACAATTATATCTTCATTTTCTAAACTGGGCCCATCCTTATACCACTCCAGAAGCGGTTTGCGACGTTCTTCAAAAATTTTCATTTCATCAGAACTAGCATTAATCTTGCCAATGGCCGCATTTTTTAAGCCAACAAGACCTTCACAAGGATACACGTACCCATCGGAATAAACAATTGTTGAAATTTTATTCATACAGGGCTTTTCATAATTTGGATACAAACGTTCAAGCTCTCCATCAACCATGCTTAGATCCAAATGAGTACTGCACACAGATTTCATCGAAAACAAGCCATAATGCATAAGAGCATCGTAGGATCCTATTATTTTAAAGCCTGAATAATAAGGGATCATATCACAGAGCAAGCGATCTAAATTTTCTTTGTCGATAGAACACTCTGTATCACAAATAATAATGGAAATATTATCAACTAATCGTTCTGTTTTGCAATTCAATATCGTTGAAAAATTTTTCACAAAATAATTCAAGTCAAATTTCATTTCAACAGCAAAATGATAATTTTTTACTCCTCTTAAAATTCTTTTCAAATCTTCTTCATAACAAAAAATTTCATTTCCTAATATTTCCACATTTCGATTTTTAAAATAAACAAGATTAACTTGTCCTATTTCTTCATAATATTTTTCTAACCATTTATCTAATTTTTCAAACCATTTAACAACACTGTCTACATCTAAAGTATATCCAGAATTAGAATCATTACTTTTCAAAACAACTTGCACCCGTTCCAAGGATGCAACCAACTGCTCTTTAACACTCTTCATTATTCAAGCACCTTCGCAGATAATTTTTTTTCTAATACAGCAATAGCCTTTTCTATAGAATCCTGCTGAAGTTTATCAAAATGATTCCTTACAATTTTCACCCGTTCATCATTAGAAAAGATAAAATGGCAAAGATCGCAATGATTGGTAAATTTATTTTCTTCAGGAACCTTGCAACCATAATCCGTTAAGATCTTATAGTAAGATTTTGGTCCCAGAAAAACGAGCTGTCTTAACATAGGATCCGAATTCATGTCATCCATAATATCGATGATAGAGGAATCATTGATATTACCAAAATTACAATTACGGCATGTATCAAACCCAGCACAACAAGGATAGACTTCACCATAACTATTGACTGTAAGCACCAACGCATCTACACAAATTCCAGAGATTCCATTTATGTTACTATAAAATTCTTCTCTCGGAAGCATTTCGATAGCTCTACCTGAATACAGAACGTAGCTTGATGAAATTTGAGATGCATGGCGCACGGCAAATGGATCCAGCATTTTTAAAGTTTCTTCAATGCTATGGCTTTTCGTTGTTAAAAAACGAAGATTAGTGCGAATACCATATTTCCGGCAATATATCAAGCAATTGTTAATACATTCCGGCGGATTATGTTGAGCATGCCAATAATCCCACGACACTTCAAGAAGCGTCACTCCAGCATCTTTCATTTTCGAGCACATGGCATCAGCGCTTTTCTCCGTTCTCGCCCAAAAACAATTTGTAGTCGCAGAAATTTCCGTAAAACCAGAAGCTTTTGCTTCTTCAAATAAAGGGAAAAGAACTTTTGGATATAAAAAAGCTTCACCACCAACTGCATGGAATCGAGTCCCCATATAAGGACTCTTTGCCGCTTCACGAATGCATTTTTTTGCAGCATCTACATTGATAACATGACCATTATGTATCCCTGCAGACTGATAACATATATCACATTTTGCATTACATTTATCCGTAATTTCAATACCTAAACTCAAGTACTGAATTGGTTCCGATTGCATACGGTAATAATGGTATACAATATCTTCACCAAGCAAATGCGGGTTTTCTTGCTCAATATTCATTTATTTAGACTTTATCACCTTATTGATAGAAGAGCGACTTATTACACGGTCATCAAGTTTTCCAGTTTTTATCGTTGAAAACCTTGCCGCACCTGTATGAATAACGTCTGTAACGTATTCTACAAATTTTTCAACATCATTCCATATACAGAAACAATCTGCTTTTAGTTTTTCTGCAGATTTAATATTCTTTTCGCCAATAATGGCACGAGCCTTTTCCGTGAATGGAATATTGGAAACAACATTTTCCACAATAGCCTTAGTTACATCGGCATCCAGTTTTTCAATTCCATTTTCACGAGCGATTTTTTCCGGTTCCGCCACGAACTTCTTTGCCAAAGTTTTGTCCGTAGCCATTTTTTTCAAAAAAGCAATTTGCTGCCCAACAGCATCTAATTTTTCTACTTTCTGGATTTTTTGAACGTTTTTCAATTTATTTAAATCTGCCATAATAAATTCTCCTTATTTTATCATGATTTTTTTATTTTGAGATAAGATAATAATTTTTTTCTTACGTATCATAATTGTATACACTTTTTTTCATTTTCTCTTTCGCCAGCATTTAAATACACGACTAATTAACGTTCTAGACACGACTGCATCCAATAAATTTTTATACAATAATTATCTTTCTATAGAATACGCGGCAGGCTCACCAGCCTTAGCCTCCAGGATGACTGAAATCCCAAACGCAACAGGTATATGGAATGAGATTTTTTGGTTTGACAGCGATTGGTTTTGCTGCGGCGTTGTTCGCTGTGGGTTGCGGTTCCGACGGGAATCCATCAAGCGGAAACGGCAACACCTCCAGCGGTAGGCAAAATACACCCATTTCACTTTTTGACACGTTGAGTGTTCCAAGCGCAACCAACTTGCCTGCATGTGACGCGAGCCATGAAGGTCGCGCCTTCTTTGTACAGAACGAAAACATGACGCACCTTTGCGTTAAGGGCACATGGCGCAGCGCTGCGGACTCCACGGATTTTAGCATCACCTGCAGCGACGGGATTTTAAAGGCCATCGATAAAATCGCACATCAGCCCGATTTCGATGCAGATACAGTTCGATTCAACGGATTACAGCGAGATTCAATCTTAGGAATCGTACAAAACGGCCCATTCATTTTTGGAACTTCTGTTATACTGAACGAAGCTAGCGAAATGAACTTCTACAGGGCCGACGGAATCGGACACACTGCAAGCTCCTGCGTTCAAACCAACGACGGTCGCTACGCGTTAGAAAGCGTCAGCACCAATTCGAATTACGTAAAAATTTCTGCTACGGGATTTCACAGAAACTTGGTGACCGGCGGCACGTCCGCAAGTCCCGTGACGCTTTCGGCTTTGACTAAAGTTGCTAACACTTCCGAAGATGCAGGCGCAACTGCCCCCCTTCGCGTTCGCAATTCCGTCAACGTGAACATTCTCACGCAATTGGAAATTCCGCGCATTGAACAACTCGCAATGAACCACATTGATTTTGCAGAAGCCAAAGCTCAGGCAGAACGCGAAATTTTTGCAGCCTTCGGCATCGATACAGTACAACTTTATTCGCAACCGTACTTTACCGACGGTCGCATGGATAAGCCTGTTGCCGAAGATTTGGACATGTTCGGGAACAGCGAATACAGCGCCGCATTGTTTGCGATTTCCGCAATGTTACAGGGCAACCGCAGCGAAGCCGATATGATGAGCCTCGTGAATAGCCTCGCCGAAGACATCAAGGGCGATGGCATTTGGAACGACCCCAACTGGAAAATCAAAATTGCAGACTGGATTGTAGGCCTCGACACGCTTTGGAAATACAATGACATCCGCAACAACGTATCATCTTGGGGTGTTGCAGCCATTCCGAATTTCGAGCGTTACATGCGCGCGTTTGTCCCCATCGCTTACGGCTTTGAAGCCTGCACCGATATAAACGCAGGGCAAGTGACATTCGTGAACCAAGGGCAAAGCGCTCTTTTCGCTAACGACTATGAGCATGCCGACCATTCCACCGTTCGATTCATCTGCGATGCAAATTCCAAGGAATGGCGCATTGCACAGCCTATCGAAAAAGACACTGCAGGATTTGGCCCCGGCGCATACGACAAAGAAATCCGCGAAGGCCGCGTCAACCACGATTCCTATTACATTTTTGACAGCGGCACATGGCGCGTGGCGACACCGCAAGAAGCCGACGGATTTACCGACATTGCCGAAGTCTACGCAAGCCTCAAGCCCGACGAAAAAGCAGTGTTCATCATCCGCCACAGTGAACGCACAGACGAAACAGGCGCCAAAGGGCACTTGACCGAAAACGGAAAAATCTACGCCCGCAATCTCGGAAAACGCCTTGCAGAAATTCAAAACGAGGACTTTTATTACGGTTACTCCGGCTACGTACGCACCGAAGAAACATGCCGAGAAATCGCAGCAGGCAAAGGACAACAGCAACACACGCTCGACATCCTCCCCTACATGGACAGCGGATGGTTTGTCAAAGACGAAGCTAAAGTCAGCGACTACATCAACGCCGAAGGCGGTTGGACCGTTTATTCCAAATATGCATTTACCGGAGCCTACGAAGATGCATTCTACGATTTAAAAACGCAAAGCGACGCGATGCTCAAGAACGAAATCCTAGCAAACCTTTCGACAATGAAGCGTGTCAACGTCATGTGTACGCACGACTACGTGGTGGTTCCGCTCCTCGCCTACGTCACCGACGGGCACGCCAACGTTCGCTACTACGAAAAGTGGCGTTGGGTCAATTACCTCTCGGGCGTTGCGATGATTATTTCGCCGGACGGCTCCATCCGCTATGTTCCTGTGAAGGGACTTGAATCCGGAACGATGTAATTTATTACGCTTATATAAAAAGACAATCCCGGCACACTTCGACTAATTCGACAGGCTCATCAACCGGCTCAGTGACCTTTGGCCAGGGTGACAATATGAGAGTATGTCATTCTGAATGGAGCGAAGCGTAATGAAGAATCCAGTTAAGTCCCGTTACATGCAGGAGCATGGATGACTAATGCAATAAAAAAGCCCCGCGGTGTGCGGGGCGTTTTGCGAATTACTTCACGATTTACTTCACGATTTCGGCGTCCTTGACGTTCTTGCCCTTGAGCTTGGAAGAAGTCGGAGTAGAGCCGTTGATCGGCGGGAACTTGCTGTAAATGTACTTGTACTGAGCAATGCTCCAGATGTTACCGATAATCCAGTAAAGCACGAGACCGGACGGCATCACGGCGCTGAACAAGAGCATCATGGCAGGCATCATCCACACCATCATCTTTTGCTGAGCCGGGTCCATACCAGCGTTAGAGCTCATCGTCACCTTGGTCTGGAAGTAAGTCGTTGCCACCATGAGCCACGGGAGGATGGCAAGGCCGGACGGCATGATGATAGGAATGCTAATGCCACTCCAAACAACGTCACTGCGGCTAAGGTCCGTAATCCAGAGGAACGCCGGAGCGCCACGAAGTTCAATTGCGCGGCCAAGCACAAAGAAGAGGCCCATGAAAATCGGCATCTGGATGAGCATCGGGAGGCAGCCACCCGTGCAGCTAGCGAGCGGGTTGATGTTGTTCTTGCTGTAGAGTTCCATCATAGCGGCCTGCTTCTTCTGCGGGTCGGTACGGTACTTGAGGTTGATTTCGTCGAGTTGCGGCTTGAGAGCGGCCATACCTCGAGTAGACTTGATTTGCTTTACGGTAAACGGAGTCGTAACGCCGCGAACGATAATCGTCACAAGGATGATAGCCACACCGTAGTTCGGGATGATGCTATAGAACATGTTGAGGAGCTTGAGCAACATCTTGCAAATCCACACGAACCAGACGTCTGCACCGCACCAGCTCCAGCCACTCACGATAATCTTTTCGTAGTCCTTGTTGAGCGAGGCGAGATCATCCCACTTGAGCGGGAGAATCATCAAGTCGTAGTTGATGGACTGGGCACCGCGAACGTCGTCGGCAATTGTAAGCTTGTAAGTAGCCGGTTCGGCGTCACTACCACCAACTTTTATCGGTACAGCCTTGAGTACTGCAGGCACAGCCTCATCAAACTGAACTGTCATTGCCACATACTTGCGGCGAAGACCCGCCCAAATGACCTTACCTTCAGTAGCGTTGAAGGACTTGGCTTCATTGGTCATTTCACGTTCAACAGAATACATGTTGTTAAAGACGACTTCGCTAAAGAAATAAGAGCGTCCCGCTCCGAAGAATCCACCAGACTTCGGAACTTCTTCAGTTTCTTTGAGACCGCCATTCCAAACAAGCTCATAAGCGCTCGGTTTGAATCCGATAAACTTGTTCTCTTGACGAACACCCTGACCATTCTTGGTAAAACCGTAAGTACGGATGACCTGGTTGCCGTTTGCATCCTGGAAAGCAAACTGGACGCTTGCGCTGTCGGTCACGACAATCTTTTCGGGAGCGTTGCCCATTTCGAACATGGCTTCGCTGAGGTCTGCGTTGTCGAGCTTCAAGTCAAAAGCGCCAAGCGCCGTGTCCTGAATGATTTCCGGGAACTTGCCTGCGGAATCCGGAAGAGCCTTCACGATGACGCTCTTGACCTTACCACCCTTGTTGGTGAGCGTCATGATGAACTTGTCGGTTTCGACCGTCACGGAGCGTTCCTTGATTACAGCCGGAGCCTTCACAGCAGCCTTTGCGCTGTCGTCAGCCAAGGTCGGTGAGCTTGCCGAACCGCTTTCGTCTGAGCCACCCAGCACCGGAGCAGCCTTGATTTCGGGCGTTTTCTTCGGCACTACGAGCGCATTTGCGGAATCCTTGGAAACCTGCGCTGCAGCGGCCCTAGCCTTCGCACGAGCGGCAGCCTGCGCCTCGGCAGTTGCATTATTGACAGCCATCCACCAAATCACGATGACCGCGATAAGAATGGAACCAATGATTGTATTCTTGTTCATTTTTTATCCTTAGGGGGCGGAACCGGGTCATAGCCGCCCTTGCAGAAGGGGTTGCATCTTAAGACTCTAAAAACCGCAAGATAGAAACCTTTGATGG
>JAEEGJ010006313.1_pt1 | contig 35731 bp, 28 predicted proteins | sample 8958761 | NCBI WGS metagenome assembly JAEEGJ01 (sample SAMN16246546, study PRJNA631951) | gut metagenome | biome: gut microbiome; feature: rumen; material: RS-attached | host: Bos | place: Iran: Karaj | collected 2018-10
CTCGATGATGTGAAGCTTTAATAATCTTAGGATAAAAGAAAAGAGGAAAAGAAATCATGAACCGTTTTAAGAAACTGCTTGTAAAGATCACTACCTGCGCTCTTCTCATCTCAACGATCGGCTGCGCCTGTGCATGCAAGTCGACACGCTATGAGAAAAAGGCCGCTGTGAAACACCATGTTGAGATCGAGGTCGAAGGCTATGGCGTCATCAAGGTTGAGCTCGACAGCGCCAATGCTCCGCTTTCTGTCGACAACTTCATCGGACTGGCGAAGCAGAACTTCTATAATGGTTCCACCTTCCACCGCATCATCCGCGGATTCATGATCCAGGGCGGAGCTGCACCGGCAACATGGGAGGGAAAAACACCAAGTGCGATCAAGGGCGAATTCTCCGCCAACAACTACACATCAAACAGTCTCAAGCACCTGCGCGGAACGATCTCCATGGCCAGAACCGCCGAAAGCTATAACAGCGCAACATCGCAGTTCTTCATCTGCCTGGAGGACCGTCCGGATCTTGACGGACAGTACGCTCCTTTCGGTCAGGTCACCGAGGGTATGGACGTTGTCGATAAGATCGCGGAAGTTCCCTATGGCGAAAACGGCGCGGTCGAAGAGAAAGACCGTCCGGTGATCAAGGAGATCCGCGTCATCGACTGACAATAGTATGCACGGCATAAACGGAGGGGAGCCGGAATGCCGTACATAAATAAGAAATTGAGGATATAGAGGAACACAAATGAATCTTGCCGAATTAAAGACGGGTCATTCCGCCAAAATATTGAAGGTAGGCGGTGAAGGTGCGCTTCGCCAGCATTTCCTGGACATGGGTGTCATTCCGGGAGCCGATCTCAAACTCGAGAAACTGGCTCCGCTCGGTGACCCGATGGAACTGCGCATCCACGGCTATGAGCTGACGATCAGAATCGACGATGCCAAACTCATCGAGATCGAAGAAATTGAAGAAAAACCTGCTGAGGCAAGTGCTTTTCCCGGAGAAAAGGAAGAGAAAAAGAAAAAAGAACGACGCATCATCATCGCTCACCCGGGTCTCGGTGAAGGCGGCAAATACCACGTTAAGGCAGATGAGAATCCCCTTCCCGACGGAACGAAGCTGACGTTTGCGCTCGCCGGTAACCAGAACTCCGGAAAGACTACCCTATTTAATCAGCTGACCGGATCCAACCAGCATGTCGGCAATTTCCCCGGCGTTACGGTAGACAGAAAGAGCGGTGCCATCAAGGACAACCCGAATACTGAGATCACAGATCTTCCTGGCATCTACAGCATGTCGCCCTACACCGCGGAGGAGATCGTATCCCGGCAGTTCATCCTCGATGAGAAGCCGTATGGCATCATTAATATCGTCGATGCGACCAATATCGAACGAAACCTCTATCTGACCATGCAGCTCATGGAGCTCAATGTACCGATGGTCATCGCGCTGAACATGATGGATGAGGTCAGAGGCAACGGCGGTTCTATCCTCGTGAACCAGATGGAGCACGAACTCGGCGTGCCGGTCGTTCCCATCTCTGCCGCGAAGAACGAAGGTATCCATGAGCTCGTGAACCACGCACTCCACGTTGCTAAATACCAGGAACGTCCCGGACGGCTGGACTTCTGCGACGAGAACGATAAGGGCGGTGCGATCCACAGATGTCTGCACAGTATCATGATCCTCATCGAGGACCATGCAAAGGCCGCCGGCATTCCGGAGCGTTTCGCGGCAACCAAACTTGTCGAGGGCGATAACCGCGTACTTGACCGTCTCGAACTCGACCAGAACGAGAAAGAAACTCTTGAGCACATCATCGTCCAGATGGAAGAGGAGTCCGGTATGGACAGATCTGCCGCCATCGCCGACATGCGTTTCACATTCATCCAGAAGCTCGTCGACAGAACTGTCATTAAGCCTAAGGAAAGCAAAGAGCATCAGAGAAGCCGGAAGATCGACAAGATCCTCACAGGAAAATATACGGCGATCCCGGCCTTTATCCTCATCATGGCCGCGGTCTTCTTCCTGACATTTAACGTTATCGGGGCTTTTTTCCAGGGACTCCTCGAGAGCGGCATCGACAGACTCACCGAGGCAGCCGATAAGGCATTCGTCTCATGGAATGTCAACGAGGTGATCCGCTCGCTCGTCATAGACGGCATATTCAACGGTGTCGGAAGCGTCCTTTCTTTCCTGCCGATCATCGTGATCCTCTTCTTCTTCCTGTCCCTTCTCGAAGATTCCGGCTACATGGCCCGTGTCGCCTTCGTGATGGATAAATTCCTAAGAAAACTCGGTCTTTCGGGCCGTTCGATCGTCCCGATGCTTGTCGGATTCGGCTGTACCGTCCCGGGCGTCATGGCCTCCCGTACGCTTCCTTCCGAGCGCGACCGTAAGATGACGATCTTCCTGACTCCGTATATGAGCTGCTCCGCAAAGCTTCCGATCTACGGCTTCTTCGCAAGCACTTTCTTCCCGAAGTACAGCGGTCTTATTATGGTATCGCTCTACTTCATCGGAATCCTGACAGGTATTATCGTTGCTCTCATTATGAAAAGCACTGTCTTTAAGGGCGAAGCTGTCCCCTTTGTCATGGAGCTTCCTAACTACCGTATGCCGGGTGCCAAGAACGTCAGCCAGCTTCTGTGGGAGAAAGCGAAAGACTTCCTGCAGCGTGCATTCACTGTCATCTTCATCGCAACGATCGTTATCTGGTTCCTGCAGTCTTTCGATCTGAATCTGACACTGACTGATGATTCCAGCACGAGCATCCTGGCCCTGATTGCGGGATTTATCGCTCCGGTCTTTGCACCTCTCGGATTCGGCGACTGGCGTTTCTCTACTGCGCTGATTACCGGCTTTATGGCAAAAGAAAGTGTCGTTTCCACACTGAATGTACTTACCGGTGGCAGCGAAGGCGTACTTCCGCTTCTAACTCCGCTGTCCGCAATGAGCCTTATGGTCTTCTGCCTTCTTTACACTCCGTGTGTGGCGGCTGTCGCCTCCGTTCGCAGAGAACTGGGAATCAAGTGGTCCGCCGCAGTAGTCGTCTTCCAGTGCGCGATCGCCTGGGTTGCCGCCTTCGGCATCTACCAGATCGGCACACTCATCAGACTGGGCTGATAAAGTCCATATCAGAATCATTGTCTTTTTGTTAACTTGCAGCAGTCTGAAAAGGATACATCCGGAATATAAAAACCGATCCCGTCGAAAGACATCGGCGGGATCTAGTTACGAATTTGTTTCCTGCATCAAAAGTGTGTCGATAATAATGCAAGAAGTTGTCAACAAGCGTGGGGGGCTAGAGTCGTGTGCGTCAGAAAGATGGCAAACTTTCTCTAACGGAGGCATTGGGGTTGTCTGTTCACACCGCCCCCTACTTAATTATATTTTATAATATTCTTGAAAATGCGATACCATATTTTTGCACTTTATGTCATAATAATGGCGTAAGTTTATTACATTGCACGAAGTGCCGGCAGATTGGGGTTGCTGCCGTATAAACACCGTTATGTCAGTGAATAAATAAGGAGGCAATTATGGATCAGGATGTAAATAAGGAATTACAGAGACTTCTTTTTATGCAGCGTGAGCGCCTGATGGTACGCTCCTCTTACGAACACGAATTCGACTTTTATGATCTGGTCGCGACCGGCCAGCTCGAAGAAGTTATGAGGCAGGTCCGGGAATATCACATTTCCGAGCTGCGCGGAGTAGGCATGCTCTCTCCAGACAGGCTTAGAAATGTCAGATACCATCTTATCATCAGTATCGCCATGATCGCCCGCTACTGTATCAATTACGGCATGGACGTAGAGACATCCTACTCTCTTTCCGATATTTATATCCAGCAGTGTGATGCAGCGACCACCACAGCACAGCTTGATGCCATTCAGCAGACATGCATCGAAGACTACTGCACCAGAATGAGAGCTCTCCGTCTCGATAACATCTTCAGTAAGCATGTCGTCCGCGCGATCGAATATATCTATAGCCATCTTCAGGATCGTATCCTGGTTCCGGATCTCTCTGAGTATCTCGGATTAAATGATGCCTATTTCTCGAAGCTCTTTAAGAAAGAGACCGGAGTTTCCGTCAGCGATTTTATCCGTCTGAAAAAGATCGATGCCGCCAAGCACATGCTGAAGCACTCGGACTACTCATGTCTCAGCATCTCGCAGTTCCTCTCGTTTTCGACACAGAGTCACTTTATCCAGGCTTTTAAGAAGCAGACCGGCCTGACACCTGAGGAATATCGAAAAGACTACTTCCACAAGGCTTTCCCGAAAGACGCGAAGACGAAACAGGGCGCTTCCCTTCCTGTCGAACACACCGAGGAAGAACTTGCGAAGCTTCTGGAAGAAGCAAAAAGAAAAAATCTCGCCACTTCACCACGGGCGACTACGGAGGAATAACTTCTATGTCAGGGATCATCCTGTTTTTGACATCGTTTCTCAGCGTTTCAGCACTCCTCCTTCCCAAAGGAACCGAGCTGCTCGCAGTTCTTCTGGCTGTCCTTCTATTCTCTTTGGCAAAGCAGAAGATCCCGACCTCCTCACTCAATAACATCCCTAAAAAGCCGATGATACGGTCGATATCCCTGTCCGGTCTTCTTGTTATCTACTTCATTATCAACTGCTACGGAAGATATTCGGACTTAAACATGATGCTCGCCATGATCGTCGGCATCGTTCTGCTGCTTCTTTCGCTGCCGCTTACACTTCGTATCGGATCTGCGGAAAAAGATCTTCCGGATCTATCTTCTGAAAAAACGGAAAGTCCTTTTGCAGCGATAGGGATCTCACTGGTCATCGGATTTGTCACTGTCCTGATCCTCTCGCAGTCATCTCCTCTTTATCCATGCAATAACTGGTCGGATGCCAATTGTTTCCTGACACTCGGAAGAACACCTCTTCACGGCAGGAAGATGTATAGCGAAGTATTCGATCACAAAGGACCTCTTCTATATCTCATTCACACCGTTTCCGCCTTGATCTCTCCGGATTCTTTCCTCGGCATGTATATCATCCAGTCGCTCCTATGTGCGATGACACACCGTTTTATGGTGAAGACCGCCGGGCTTTTCACAAAGAAGGACCGTACTGTTTATCTTCTTTCCGTCCCTGCATTATTTCTTCTCTTCTCATCGAATGCCTATTTCTACGGTGACTCCACGGAAGAGCTTCTTCTCCCGTTTGTGATATCCGGCATCTATGTCATCTTCAAGTCGTTCCGCAAGGAAGAGGATCTTTCCAAAAAGGATATGCTGATTCTCGGAACCGGTGCTGCATTTGCATTTTGGATCAAGTTCACGCTTTGCGGCTTCTGGATCGGTGTGATCCTCTATATGATCGTCCGCCTCATCCGGAGACACGAGGCAAAGAAGCTTCTGAAGTATGCTCTGTGGTTCTGCGTCCCTTGTGTTGCCATCTCGATCCCGATCCTTATTTATCTTGCCGCCACATCGACTTTAAGCGACATGTTCACCGTATATTTCTACAACAACATGTTCAGTTACCAGAGCCTGAACGGCGGCATCCCGATCTTCGGTAAGCTCCCATATTCCCTGATCCTCACGATCATGAAACTCGATACTAATCAAGTCATGGCAGCTCTTATCTTCTCCGCGATCTTCTATCTGAGTTCACTGAAAGATAAGCGTTACATCACCTTCTATTCGGTGACCTTCGTGACGACTGCTTTCTTCGTATTCTTCGGCGACTCCCAAATGTTCTACTACATCTTCGGACTTTCCGCCTTTGCGCTTCCCGGAATCATCCCCTGGATCCTTCTTGTCCGAAAAGCACTAGCCCCGAAGGATTCGAGGCGTCTTCTCACGGCCATATCTGCCGCAGCCCTGCTCTCTTTCTGCGTCTATGCATTCTCCGTATCCTGCGCAACATTCGAGATCCTTACGAAAAAATCGGATCTTCCTTCGTACAAGTTCGCTTCATATATGGATACGTCAGAGAATGTCTCTATCTTGAATTTTGACTTCCCGGACAGCGGTTTCTATTCCGCCGCCGGTTCTGTTCCGACCGAAAAGTACTACTGCAAATATAATCTGGATGACGTTCTTCCCGAGATCATGAGCAGCCGCATCCAGGCGATTGCCGAGTGCCGCGTGGAGTATGTCATCACGAGAAATCATATGTACAGCTTTAAGGATTACGATTTGATCGCTTCTGCTGATCTTACTGAGATCGATTTTGACGGCGAAGTCGGAACAGACACATATTTCCTGTACAGAAAAAAAGAAGCTGTCTCTTCGTGATCCCGGATCACTTCTGAAACAGCTTCTTCGTTTTTTCAGATTGAAGTATTACTTCGAAGCCTCGATCTCCTTAAGTGCGGCAGCGATTGCTTCTTCAGCTGTCATCTCGACGACTTCGGATCCGGCACGGAGCTTGTACTCGACCTTACCCTCAGCGGCCTTTCTGCCGACAGTGATACGTACCGGGATACCGATCAGGTCAGCATCCTTAAACTTCACGCCTGCACGCTCTTCTCTGTCATCGATCAGAACTTCTGCACCGGCTTTTTCAAGTGCATCGTGGATCTCTTCCGCCATCTTCACGACGGTCTCATCCTGGGATGTGGTCGGAACGACGATAACCTGATACGGAGCCACGGACATCGGCCAGATGATACCGTTCTCATCGTAGTGCTGCTCGATGATCGCGGCTAAGGTTCTGGAAACACCGATACCATAGCAGCCCATGATCATGGAGTTCTCTTTACCGTCTTTATCGAGGTAGATGCAGTGGAGCGCATCGGAATACTTCGTGCCGAGCTTGAAGATATGTCCTACTTCAATACCTCTGCACATGGACATCGGCTTGCCGCACTTCGGGCACGGATCACCTTCTACAGCGCCTCTTACATCTACGATACGGTCCGGTGTGAAATCACGGCCAATATTGACATTCTTGAAGTGGAAGTCTGTCTCGTTGGCACCAACGATGAAGTTCGTCATCGCAGCGACCTCATAGTCAGCGATCACTTCGATCTTTTCCTTCAGGCCGCAAGGTCCTGCAAATCCGACAGCCGCACCGGTAACACGCTCTACTTCTTCGAAAGAAGCGAGGTTCATCTCTGTCGCATCGAAGAGATTACCGAGCTTGGTCTCATTGATCTCACGGTCACCTCTGACCATAACGGCCACGATCTTACCGTCGATATTGTAAAGGATCGTCTTTGCAAATGCAGTCGGCTCAGACTTCATGAACTCCATGAGTTCCTCGATGGTCTTTACATGAGGTGTCTCGATCTTTTCCATCTCGAGCATCTCGACATCTTTCGGAGCCTCGACCTTCGGGCACGGTGCTTTTTCCTCATTCGCGGCATAGTCACAGGACGGGCAGTATGCGATTGCATCTTCACCAACTGCGGACTTTACCATGAACTCCTGGGAACCGGAGCCGCCCATCGCGCCGGAATCGGCATCAACGAGGATGTAGTCGAGGTTGCAGCGGTCGAAGATCTTGCAGTAAGCCTCTTTCATGTTTAGGTAGGACTTATCCAGACCTGCCTCATCCACATCGAAGCTGTAAGCATCCTTCATGACGAACTCACGGGAACGGACGACACCGAATCTCGGGCGCTTCTCGTCACGGTACTTATGCTGGATCTGATACAGAGTGACCGGAAGATTACGATAAGAACGGATCGTATCTCTTACCGTCTCTGTGAAAGGCTCCTCATGCGTCGGGCCTAAGCAGAACTGACGTCCGCCACGGTCTTTCAGACGGAACATCTCCGGGCCGAACTTCTCCCAGCGGCCGGAAGCCATATAGGTCTCCGCAGGAAGAACTGCCGGCATGATCAGTTCCTGAGCTCCTGCTCTATCCATCTCCTCACGGACGATGGCTTCAACTTTCCGGTAGGCACGATAGCCCAACGGCATATAAGAATAAATACCTGCTGCTGCTTTACGCATCAGACCGGCACGGAGCATGAGCTGATGGCTCACGATCTCGGCATCAGACGGCACTTCTCTCTGAGTGGACATGAAAAGCTTAGATACTCGCATGATTGATTCCTCTTTCATCGCGCACATACGCGCATATATAAATAGATAGCACACAAAAGTATAATGATTTGCCGCAAAGATGTCAATTTGCGTCGATACAGATGCTCCTCGGAAGAATCAGATGCGTCCGTTCGAGATACCGGGACGTTTGTAGTAAAATAGGATTATCAGTTATGCTTTCACATCTTCCGGGAAGGAGGTTCCTATGCATCCTGTTATCACTTCCGACATCGTGATCGTCGGCGCCGGTGTTGTAGGCACTTCGATCGCCTACAGCCTGATCCCTTACGATGTCCGGGTACTTCTCCTCGACAAGAATAATGATGTGGCGATGGGTGCCACACGCGCCAACAGTGCGATCATTCACGCCGGATACGATCCGAAGCCCGGCACCCTCATGGCGAAGCTCAATGTCGAGGGAAATTCTCTTTATGAGAAACTATGTCACGATCTTTCGGTTCCCTTCCGCCGCTGCGGTTCGCTCGTTCTCGCCTTTTCCGATACGGAAAAAACACTGCTGGAGGAACTCCTCGATCGCGGTATCAGGAATCACGTCCCGGACATCCGCATCCTGGATAAAGATGAACTTCACCGTATCGAACCCGGTGTTTCCGAAGATGCGGTTTCCGCTCTTTATGCCCCGACTGCCGGCATTATCAATCCCTGGGAATTCTGTCTTGCACAGGCGGAAATCTTCGTACGGAACGGAGGCACCTTTCTTCCTAACTGTGAAGTTACCGGGATCCATAAGGATACATCCGAAGAAGATCCGGATAGTGTTTATATCCTGGATACACCGCAAGGCGAGATCCGTGCACGAACCGTGATCCTGGCTTGTGGTATCGAGGCAGACAGCGTACACGGTCTTATCAGCAAACCGGACTTTTCGGTAGTTCCGACCCGCGGCGAATACTATCTACTGGATAAATCCGAGGGAAGCCGCGTCTCTCATGTGGTTTTCCAGTGTCCGAACGAATACGGTAAAGGCGTTCTTGTCGCACCGACAGTACACGGAAACCTGATCTGCGGCCCTACCTCCGAGGTGCTGAAAGAAGATATCGAGGATACTTCCACCACCTCAGTAAAACTATCCGAAATCAGAGAAAAGGCTGCCCGCTCTGTGGGCAATATCTCCTGGCGCGATAATGTCCGAAACTTCTCCGGCATACGTGCCAATACGACTACGGATGACTTTATCATCCGGGCGGTCCCCGATCAAAAGGGAATATTCGAGGCCGCCGGGATCAAATCCCCCGGACTTGCGAGCAGTCCCGCAATCGGCCTTTATATGCTGAACCTTCTAAAAGAAAGCGGCATTCCGCTTCCCGAAAAGAAAGGCGGATATGACCTTACCAGAAAGAAGATCCACTTCCGCGATATGAGTAATGAGGAACGTGCTGCACTTGTAAGGAAAGATCCGGCATACGGGCGTATCGTCTGCCGCTGTGAAGGCGTCACGGAGGGCGAGATCAGAGATGCGCTTCTTAGTCCCATCCCGCCTGTCTCCCTAGACGCCGTCAAGCGGCGTGCCGGAACAGGGATGGGCCGCTGCCAGGGTGGATTCTGCGGTCCGCGAATCGTGGAGATGCTTATCGAACAGAGCAGAAATTCTAAAGATTCCTCCGGACAGACTCCGGAAGATTTTTCGCCTCTTTCCATCCTTCAGGATGCAGACGGCTCATATCTGTTCGTTCCACGGGATGCCGAGAAGGAGGTGGAACCATGAGATCTTATGATATCGTTGTGATAGGTGGCGGTCCGGCAGGTTTAGCCGCTGCAAAAAGCGCCGCAGAAAACGGCTGCACCTCGATCCTTCTCATCGAGCGTGACACGAAGCTCGGCGGGATCTTAAACCAGTGTATCCATAACGGCTTCGGTCTTTCCCACTTCGGGGAGGAGCTCACCGGCCCGGAGTATGCTTTCCGTGCATATGAAGAACTGAAAAATACCATCGGTTCCCTAAGTGATCCGAAATCCGGAAAGAAAGATCCTGCCGTAGAGATCCTTCTTGACACCTTCGTTATGGAGATCACTCCCGAGAAGACGATCTATGCCATGAATAAGAAGGACGGCTACTTCGAGATATCTGCCAAGGCGATCATCCTCGCGATGGGCTGTCGTGAGAAAGCACGCGGTGCTCTCGCGATCCCCGGAACACGTCCGGCCGGTGTTATGACCGCAGGACTTGCGCAGCATTACGTCAACATCGACGGATACATGGTCGGAAAGAGAGTCGTAATCTTAGGTTCCGGCGACATCGGACTTATCATGGCCCGCCGCATGGTATTGGAAGGTGCCGAAGTTCTCGCATGTATCGAGATCGCTCCCCAGCCGGGAGGTCTTGCCAGAAATGTCACGCAGTGTCTCCAGGACTACGGGATCCCGCTATATCTCCGAAAGACAGTCACCGCGATCCACGGAAAAGACCGGCTCACCGGCATTACGGTGTCGGAAGTGGATGAGAAATATACTCCCATCCCGGGAACAGAACAGGAGATCGAGTGCGATACTCTCCTTCTTTCCTGCGGCCTGATCCCGGAAAATGAACTATCCAGGAAAGCCGGTATCTCCATCGATCCGAAGACGGGAGGCCCCTTCTCTTCCGATGTCCATGAGACCTCTGTTCCGGGTATCTTTGCCTGCGGAAATGTCCTTCATGTCCATGATCTTGCAGATAATGTCACTAAGGAAGCGATCGAAGCAGGAAAAGCTGCTGCACTTTATGTATCGGGAGCTCCTTCGACAGCGGACCAGGCGATCAGTGATCCGAAGGTCTTCCCCGGGAAAGCCGTAAAGCCTTTGAATTCTTCTTCTGAAAAGGCACTGCAGCAGGATCCTTCTTCCGACGGCTCATCTGACGGAGATACAGAAGTTCACCACATGACCTGTATTATCTGTCCTCGCGGATGCTCACTTACCGTCACGCCCGGAAATCCTCCGAAAGTCACCGGAAACGCCTGTCCCCGCGGGGAAAACTATGCCATCGCGGAAATCTCGCATCCGATGCGCACACTTACCACGACCATACGGGTCCGAAAAGAGGATGGCACGATCGGCCGTATCAGTGTAAAATCTAAAGGCGAGATCCCGAAGCAGGAGATCTTCAGCCTGGCCGGGAAGATCCATAAGACGATTATTGAATCACCGGTCGGTGTCGGGGACGAGGTTTTGCCCGGCGTGATCGCCACAAGCTCTACCTGAACCGGGTTTATCAGATATAAGTGAAAAGGAGATTTACATTTGAGTACTGATGCCAAAGAAAAAGAAGCACCACTTCCTTTGAAGAAAAAGCAGGTATCCCACCCGTTACTTCTTACGTGTCTGGCTTCCATGTTATTGACCGTCCTGACCATTCTTTTCACCTATATCATCCTGGGATTTGCCCCGTTCGGTGATCAGGCTCTGATCTATAAGGACGGACAGCAGCAGATGATCGATCTTCTCTGCTGGTTCAAAGATGTTCTGACCGGAAAATCCTCGATCAGTTACTCCTTTTCCAAGCATCTCGGCGGCAGCAATTTCGCGGTCTTTTCTTATTATCTGGCATCTCCGCTGAATCTTCTGATCGTCTTTTTCCCGAAGTCGCAGGCATCCACCTTCATGAATATCCTGTTTCTTCTTAAGGCCTCACTTGCTGCGCTTTTCGCCGCTTATTATCTCGGCAGAAGATTCCGTCCGGATACAAGAACAAAATACGGGATCACCATGCTCCTTTCGGTCTCCTACGCATTCAGCCAGTACCTCATCGCCCAGAGCAACAACATCATGTGGCTCGATGGCGCGTATATGCTTCCGCTCATACTCGCAGGCGTAGAGAAGCTCATCTCCGAGAAGAGAAGCACTCTCTTTATCGTTTCCACTTCTCTCACCCTGATCTTCAACTGGTATACCGGTGTCATCGACCTGCTTTTTGCAGGTCTGTGGTTCCTGTTTGAATCAGCGCGTCTTGCTATCACCGGAGATCCCGAAGCGGTAAAACTTTCCTCAAAGAAAGCCCGCTCCTCCCACCCCGCGCTTTCCGCATTTGGTTTTTCGGTCCTTCGCTTTTCCGTCGGATGTATAAGCGCAATCCTTTGCGCTGCCGCAGTACTTCTGCCGACGCTCAGCATGCTCTCCGGGAGATCGTACGGTAAGTCCGGCATCGGGATGCTCACCGACTTTTCCATGATCGGCTTTGTCCCGAACATCATCAGCAACTATTCCTTCGGCTTTGTCAGTGTGAAGGGTGGTGTCAGCCTGTTTGCAGGCTTCTTCATTATTCTCGGAGTCGTTCTTCTTTTTACTTCCACGGCAAAAGCACTCAAGGAGAAACTTCTCTATGGCGGCTTTCTTCTTCTGATCGTCCTGTCTTTCTACTTCCAGCCTCTGGTCGCTATCTTTTCCATGCTTCGGGAGGTGGAGTCTTTCTGGTACCGCTATTCCTACGTCGGAAGTTTCGCACTCATCTATCTGGCTGCGATCTTCTACCTCGGTTCCGACAGGAAGAAAATCAAGCTGTGGATACCGCCTTTCACTGCCGCCGTTTTCTGTATTATCGTGCTGCTGATGACCAGACCGGAATCCCATACAACCGCCGAGATCATCTTCTCCTCGCACCTTGCTTCGATACTGTTCCGCTCCCCGAATACCTATTTGGATAACCTTGTATCAAAGATCCTCTTCCCGGTTCTCATCTCGCTTCTTCTCTGTCTTGTCTTCTTTGTACGAAAGAAGCGGCAGGATCTTTTCCGCGTTTGCGCGGTACTTCTCTCCCTTTCTGTAGTATGTGAACTGGCAATGTCGCAGATGGTTCTTTCAAAGATCTATGCTACGGCAGATGCTCCTTATATCGAACGGTATTCCCGTGATGAGACCGCTCTTGTCGAGAGTATCGAAGATACCACTTTCTACCGTATCGTTCAGACCTCCTATCACAGCAGCCACCATGGTCTTGCGGCCTCGTATAATGAACCGCTTGCATATAACTTCCGGTCAGTATCGTCTTTTGTTTCTGCACCGGATGAAAATTCCGTCGCTTTTTTGGACCGCGCAGGGTATCCGGGATACTACGATACGATCTCTGTCACGGTATCTGAGAACCTGGCACTCGATAGCCTCCTTTCCGTCAAGTATGTCCTGCTCTCCTCAGGAGATGCAAATACCGAAGGTCTGGAGAAGCTCTCCGGCATCGACGGATTTAAGGATCTTTATCTGAATCCCTATGCACTTTCACCTGTATTTGTAATTCCGTCCTCCGGAAGTTTCGACAGTGAAAACACGAACCCCGCCAGATACCTCAATGATATGTACCGGCATCTGTCCGGCATCGAGAAAAATATCTTCCGCCCCGTAGCTCCGGATATAACAAGCGACGGTGCTTTTGTCGCACAGGAAGAGCCGGGGTCCATTCTCTACGCGATACTGAAGACCAATTTCGAAACCGGTGCTACACTTCAGATAAACGATGAAGATTATACGAGATATTCACAGGAGATGGCACCGACCATGGTCCGCATGCATCCTGTCAACGGAAGTGCGAAGATCTATCTGCCGCTCGATCCTTTGAACGATCAGATGATCGTTGACGCACAGTTCTATGCACTGGATCTGGAAGTCCTCTCCGAGGCGGTATCCGCGATCCGCAGCCGCACGTCTGCGTCCTATTCCATCGGGGACGGGCATGCGAAGATCGAGGTCAGCGATGCAAAGGCGGGAACTTCTCTCTTCACTTCTATTCCTGACAGCCGCGGCTGGACGGTTAAACTGAACGGAAAGAAAGTAGACTATGATCTTACCGGAAGCACCTTCATCACGATCCCTCTGGAAGAAGGAGATAACATTATCGAGATGTCCTACTCGGTTCCGCATCTTTCTTCCGGCATCGTGCTTTCCATCGCCGGCGTGCTTCTTCTTGCCGGCATCACCTATTTCGAAAGAAAAAAGAAGGACGCCTGATCCGGCGTCCTTTCTTCTCTTTTACGTCTACTTCGGATTTAATACGGGAATTCCCAGAAGAACTCGTCTCTCTTACAGAAAGCGTAGTTATAGTCTTTCGTACTTGCGTACTCTTCACCGCCATCGTTTTGGGACTTAAACTCCCCGATCGCCTGGATCTTCTTCTTCACTTCCTCATCCGTCAGAGTGATCCTGGTTACATTATTCCAGTCCAGCGTCGTCTGCATCGTCGGGAACGGTGTGCTGAATTCCGTGATCACGGCAGATCCGTCTGTATTATAAGTCAGATGCTCCGGCCAGGTCGTCTCTTCGGCATGGATCACGCTCTCGCAGAGTACCGGGTGGTACTCTCTCTCCTTGACGATCGTCTCGATCGTTGACTTCACCAGAAGGAATGCATACTTATGGTCTTCATGCCACTCAAATTCCGATGTCGTATAGATACGGTCCGGAAGATTGGTAAGGATGTATTCATGAATATCATCCGTAAGATCCCTGCGGTTATAGTAGCCAAAGGAACCGCTGCGAAGGGAACGGTAATCAAACAGGTTCTGTTCCGGTACGCCATATGTCTGATAGGATCCGCTATGGGCACGGAACTTCCCGTCCCAGTTGTCAGATTCCAGGATCGTCCCCAGCGTCAGATCTCCATATCCGAGGAAAGTGATATCTGATTTATCTACACCTAAGAGTTTTAGCGCACTTACACTTTCGGCATACCGCACCGGGGTGAGATCGGATCCGTAATAATCCCCGTTCGTCAGGAAAAGCACTTTCACGATATTCCCCTCTGCGATCGTCTTCTGGATCGTGCCGGCAAATCCCAGGATCTCATCATCCTCATGCGGCGCAACGATCAGGGTGACCTTCTTTTCCGACTTTACCGAAGAGATATTGGAAACCGTGATATTTCCATCTCCGGGGATATACTTGAACATGACCTGTGCTTTTCCCGCATCGAGATGGACCGTTTCCGTGATCGTCCCCTCGCCCTTCGGGAAGAAAGCCTTCTTGATGAATCTGTCATTGATAAATAAACCGTAGGTAGCATCTTCTCCGGAGTTGTTATACCGGATCGAAATATCATATGTTCCTGCCTGATCCGCTTCGAGTTCAAAGTTCTGCGGTTCCTTTTCCGGAAGAAGATCCGCATCGTAGTTTTTCACCTCGATCACACGGAAAGATTCACCATTATTTTCAAACACTTCCAGTTCATCGAGATATTCACCGATCAGACCATTGCAGTATGCTCTTCTGTCATCATTCTCTTCAAAGAACGTGATCTTCCCATAGACACTGTTTCCGGTCATTCTTCCCTTATAGGTCGTCCCTTCGGGAGAAAACATGTAAAGGCCGATCATACCGCCATTATGCGCATACCCGTGTTCAGAAACATAACCATCTATATCGACCGTACAGTTCACGATATCCGGGTAACCTGTTCCGCAAATACCACCCATAAACTGTTCATCTTTGGTTGTCCGGTCTGTATCAATACAAACAAGTGTGACATCCGTCTGCACCCCGGTAAAAGATCCGTACCCGAAGCCGACGACACCGCCGACACCGAGCATGCGGTCATGCGCACGAAGATAGACATCCCCGACCACATTGACATTAGTGATCTTTGAATCACTCATATATCCGGCGAGCGTGCCGACGAAGCAGGGCTCATCGGAAGTAATATCCACATGCGAATTACGAAATGTCAGATCCTTGATCTCCGCATGATCAAGAGCATCAAACATTCCTGCGAGAGTCGTGGAATACGGCTTGAGGTTTCCATCATAGGTATCTCTTCTCGCCTCTCCCGTCGAGGTGACCGTCAGGTTCGAGATCGTATGACCGTTTCCATCGAGTGTTCCGCTAAAGGAAAAAGGGATCCACTCGATATTGCTCATATCGATATCCGATGTCAGGAGAAACTTCCCGTCCGGTTTTTCTTTTATTTTATAAAGATCTTCGGAAGAACTGATCTTCGTATAGCTCATGTGCCTGATTTTATCTCCCAGCCCCCAGAAGGCAAAGGCCATAAAAACAAGCAATCCCAGCACGGCGATCAAGACGCCGGCCAGGATCAGGATATTTTTCCTATTGCTTTTTTTCTTAGTTTCCATAATGTTTTCCATCCCTGAACGGATCAAAGTATCGAAAACATTATATCAGACTTTCGCTCTTGCTACCTTTGCGAAGATCTCCGGAGCTGTCTCCTCGAAAAGATGAACCATCTCTTCATCGGAGATCACAGTGATACGTCCCTCGTCATACTGCTTGTCGATCCACTCCTTCATCTTCGCGATGAACGGATCTTTCTTGCTGACGGCACTCTCACCGGCAAGACGATAGTAGTTATTGATCCAGCAGGCAATACCTGCAAGTCCGGATACATTGCTGACAGCAACGAGCGGCGGACGGTCGAGGAGTGCCTCTGTATCGAAGATGTTATAGATCTCCGGATCCTTCAGAAGTCCGTCTGCGTGGATACCTGCCTTCGTAACGTTAAAGTTCTTTCCGACGAACGGAGTCATCGGCGGCAGTTCATAGTTTGTCTCACGGGAGATATAGTCCGCGATCTCAGTGATCACACGGGAATCCATCCCATCGAGTGTTCCACGGAGCTGTGCATACTCGAAGACCATCGCCTCGAGCGGTACATTACCGGTTCTCTCGCCGATACCCAGCAGAGAGCAGTTAACTGCCTGTGCGCCATAGAGCCATGCAGTGGAAGCATTTACGACGCCCTTATAGAAGTCGTTATGGCCGTGCCACTCGAGCATCTCACACGGAACACCTGCATGGTGCTGCAGACCATAGATAATACCGGATACAGATCTCGGCAGTGCAACGCCCGGGAACGGAACACCGTAGCCCATGGTATCGCAGGCACGGATCTTGACCGGGATGCCGCTATCCTCGGAAAGTCTCATAAGAGCGGTCGCAAAAGGTACTACGAAGCCGTAGAAATCGGCACGTGTGATATCTTCGAAATGACATCTCGGACGAAGTCCTGCGTCGATGGCATCCTTCACGATACCGAGATACTTATCCATCGCCTGCTGACGGGTAAGGCCCATCTTGTTGAAGATGTGATAGTCAGAGCAGGAAACGAGGATACCAGTCTCCTTGATGCCGATGTTACGGACGAGCGCGAAGTCGGACTTGGTCGCACGGATCCAGGTCGTGATCTCCGGGAACTTATATCCGAGCGCCATACACTGTTCCAGCGCCTCTCTGTCCTTCTGCGAATATACGAAGAATTCTGTCTGACGGATGATTCCCTTCGGTCCGCCAAGGCGGTGCAGCATCTTATAGATCTCCACCATCTGCTCGGTGGTATAAGGTGCACGGGACTGCTGTCCGTCACGGAATGTGGTATCTGTAATATAGATCTTTTCCGGCATGTTCATCGGAACTTTTCTATAGTTATAAGCGATCTTCGGGACTTCTGCATACGGGAACAGCTCACGGAAAAGCTCCGGCTTCTCGACATCCTGCAGTGTATACTGGTACGGATCCTGTTCCAGAAGATTGCTCTTGTCACTCAGCGCGATATTTTTCATGTTGTGTTCCTCCTGCTTGCAAAATGATAAGCTACACGTCTTTGTGCGCATATATAGTAAATAGGTTTCGGGTGCGCTTGTCAACGGCAAAACCGTTTTTTCTACTTTTTCATTTCAACCTTTGATTTTTGCAAGATGATTTTGTCCAAATTGCATGAATGGCAATTCCGTTATCTAACTATTTCTTTAGAAAAACAGCCTTCCGCTGCCGGATTCCTTAAGAAGTGCCTGGATCCTCTTCGGCATGATCGGATGGGTACTCATAAGATTTAAGATGAACACGAAGAATCCGCGGGTCTCATGGCAGTGCTTCACATAATCCTCGACATCGACCTTCTTATACAGGTGCTTGCCGACGACCAGCGCGAGCATCGGCTCGACTCCGCTGACACCGACCAGATGCTGTGCGACGCGGTCACAGCTGTATTCCCTGGCACGGGAAAGTGCGGATGAAAGGATCGGGATATAGTTCGCATAAAGGATGCTGAGCTGATATAGGAAAGTCGCATGACGGAGCCGGATATGGCTCATCTCATGTGCGATGATGAACTTGATGCTCTCCAGATCGTGGTGCTCCAGATAGGCGACCTCGAAAAGATCGGCCAGAAGGACCACATACTGTCTTCTAAGAATAAAGGTCGAAAATGCATTCAGGACACCGTTTTCCTGTGTCAGATAGATTTTCGGAGTCTTCTTCATGCCGAGCCGTCTGGAGTACTCTTCCACAACAGCATAGATCTCGGGGAAGTTCTTTTCCGTGATCCTTATAGAATTTGCCCTGTACTGCGCATAGTAAAGATAGGCAGCGATCATCAGGACAAACGGAAGCATGATCAGAATAACGAGCAGTTCCTGATGCACCTCCACAAACCGGCTTACGCCAAGGATCTGTTCTTTGAAAAAAGCACCGAACGACTGTGACAGCGGGCCCTCTCCATAGAAAGCCAGGATACAGATGATGATACCACCCACGAGCATCACGATGTTGAGGATGACCATAGTGATATACATCGGCATTTCAGCCTTGTGGCGGAAAGCACGTATCTCCTGCTGAGAAAACGGCGGAAGACCTCCTTGCGGTGCTTTTGCCGAAGACGCAGGAAAAGCGCCGGCTGTCGTATTCAGATGATTCACACGGTTGTCCATATCATAGTACCGATCCTGTCATTTTTTCATACTATATTATGATATACTTAATGAGTTCTTTTCACAAGAAAAGGTCATTTACAGTTTGAGAGGTCAATATGAGTCATTTTTCCATCATCAAAAAGATCACACGGCAGAATATTCGCCGCCGTTTACTGATCGCACTGGTTATTTTCCTCATCGGAGTCGTCCTTGCTATCATCCAGATCCCGAAGACTACCAGGTATTTTCTGGCGAATAAAAACGTATTTGCCACTTCCAGCGACAATTACAAAAAGGGGAAATTCTATCAGGGAAAGCTCTACTATCTCTACGATTGCTTCGGAACCAATGATGATGGCGGATTCTATCTCGCGCCGGCGGAAAATGATGCCGGAGAGAACTGCTTTCTGATCGTTTTTATACCGAACAAATACGAAGAAAAAGCACAAGCGATCATCGACCAGACCTATGAATACATGGAAACAGGCGATGACAGCGTACTGACGGAGTCCATCAACTGCAGAGGATTCCTCGATGAAGTCGATTCCTCGACTCTCCGCTACTGCTACGAGTATATGGATTATGTCGGACTTCCTCAATCAGCAAGAGATCAACTATGCGATACCGAGTTCGTCTTCTACCCGGTGGAGAAGATCCTGCTTAGTGAGACCGGATTCTTCATCCTTATTATCCTGGTCATCTTCGGAGGAGCGGTCTTTACAGCATTTACCGCGTTTACGAAGGGATATCTCAAGCCGCTGAAAAAACAGCTGGAGAAGGAGAATATGACGCTGAAGGATATGGATGAGGAATTCAAAGACCCGATGATCAATTTTGGAAATATCTATGTCAGCGGCAAACATGTAGTCGAGGCGACTGCCAGCCCTAAGATCTTAAAGATCGAGGATGTGATCTGGCTTTATCCCAGTATTTCCGGTGTTGCGAGCGGCAGCCAGGCGATCTTCTACTCTTTCTTCTATACCAGAAATCACGAGTGCGTGAAGTATTCACTCAAGGATGCCACATCCGCAGAAGTTCTCTGCAAGTCCGTTCACTCGGTACAGCCCAGGGCACTGTATGGTTTTGTTCCCGAAAACCAGAACATGTATTACCGCCACTTTAACGAGCTCGTCGATCAGGTGTACAATAAGACCGAGGATACTCAGGAAGAGCGTGTCTCTGAAGGATCAGCAGCGATCCCTTCTGAACCGCAGGATGCTCCGGCCGCGGAAGAAATCCCGCAGCCGCCAGCCGCCGATATTCTTACCCCATCCAGCGTAGCACAAAAAGAGGAGGATGATCTTTTATGAAAGATGGATTTTTACGAGTAGCAGCCGCCACACCGAAGATCCGTGTAGCTGACATCGACGCCAACGCAGAGGCGATCATCTCCTGTGTAAACAGTGCAGATAAGGACTGCGCCCTTCTGGTATTCCCGGAACTCTGCGTGACAGGAAGCACCTGCGGAGACCTGTTCCGTCAGGAAACTTTTGTAGAAAAAGCTTGGGAAGCACTATACCGCATCACTGATGAGACATCGGATGCCGGATGCGTCTTTATCATCGGTCTTCCCGCATATATCGAGGGAAAGCTTCTGGACCTCGCAGTCGTGATCCACGAAGGCGTGATCCTCGGATGCAACGTCAAGCTCACCCTTACCGAAGAACAGTCCCGCTTCTTCTCTCCTTACGAGATCAACGGTTCTTTCTACGACGAGCACTTCGACGATGAGATCTCCTTCGGCCAGCCTCTTTATTTCTGTGAGAACGACCTGTTCTCCTTCTCTGTCATGTTTGACGAGGATCTTCGCGCACCGATCTCTGACGATGTCGATGCTGCGCTTTCCGGATGCCATATCATCGCGACGCTTTCGAGCCGTCCATATACTATCGGTTCCGACGAGAAAACAGCACAGTTCCTCTGCGCTCAAAGCAGAAAGCTCCATGCCGCTTATGTCTATGCCAATGCCGGCTTTGGCGAGTCCACTACAGACCTCGTCTTCGCAGGGACAAACTTCATCTTCGAAAACGGCAGGGAACTTTCAAGAAGCGGTGCTTTTAACGAAGGCGCGATCTATACAGATATCGACCTCAAGCTTCTTGCTTCCGAGAGATTAAGAGATGACTCCTGGAGAACGGATTTTGCCAATTCTTCTTCCGAGTCCGACTTTGATTTCATCACCTTCCCGATGGATCTGAATGAAGACCTCAAGCTGATCCGTAAAGTCGGCAAGAACCCGTTCGCACCGGAAGATAAGGAAGAGATCACCCGCCGCTGTGAGCAGATCCTCACTATCCAGGCGATGGGACTTGTCACCCGTATGACCCATATCAACAGCAAAAAAGTCATCCTCGGCCTGTCCGGCGGTCTTGATTCCACACTGGCATTCCTGGTATGTGCCCGTGCCTTTGATATCATGGGCCTTCCAAAGACAGATATCCATGCCGTAACGATGCCATGCTTCGGCACGACATCCAGAACAAAAAACAACTCTATCGAACTTGCCAAGGCCTATGGTGCAAAGATCGATGAGATCTCCATCAAGGATTCCGTCCTTTCCCACTTCAAGGATATCGGACACGATCCGGAAAACCACAATGTCGCATACGAAAATGCCCAGGCCAGAGAGCGTACACAGCTGCTCATGGATCTCGGCAATGACGAAGGATCTCTTGTCGTCGGCACCGGCGACCTCAGTGAACTTGCACTCGGCTGGGCGACCTATAACGGTGACCACATGTCCATGTATGCCGTAAACGGTTCTGTCCCGAAGACTCTGATCCGCCACATCGTGGCATATGAGGCAGACCGCGTAAATGATACACAGCCGCAGCTCGCATCTGTCCTCCGTGACATACTGGCAACTCCGGTATCTCCGGAGCTCCTGCCTCCGACAGCAGACGGCACCATCTCCCAGAAGACGGAGGATCTCGTAGGGCCTTACGAGCTTCACGACTTCTTCCTCTACTATTTCGTACGTCTGGGATTTGCCCCGTCGAAGATCTACCGTCTGGCGAAGGCTGCTTTTGCCGGCGAATACGACGATGCGACGATCTATAAGTGGGAAGAAAACTTCTTAAAGCGCTTTATCTCCCAGCAGTTCAAGCGTTCCTGCCTGCCGGACGGTCCGAAGGTCGGATCTGTCGATGTATCTCCGAGAGGCGATCTGAAGCTTCCTTCCGACGCCACATCCAAGGTCTTCCTTGACGAACTGAAGACAGTCCTGGAGTAAGCATGAAGCAGGATAGAAGTTTTCCCAAAGCAGTTGTGACCGAGAAAGCGGAGGCCGCTATCAAGCGCGGTCATCCGTGGGTCTATGATACCGAGATCACCTCTTTTTGCGAAAAGAAAGTAAAAGACGGGATCTTCCCGGATGACACCGGCGTGCAGAACGGTGCGCTGACCGACGTCCTTTCATCCAAGGGACGCTATCTCGGCACCGGTTTTCTAAGCTTAAACAGTAAGATCCGCATCCGTATCCTTTCAGATAATGCGAATGAGACCTTCGGCGATACCTTCTGGCAGCGCCGTGTCAAATATGCGCTCGACATGCGACGGACCGTCATGCAGGACGACTATTCCTGCTGCCGCCTGATCTTCGGAGAAGCTGACGGTATTCCGGGTCTTACGGTGGACCGCTATGAAGATATTCTTTCCACCGAGGTACTTTCCTACGGGACCGAAAAGGTAAAGGACATCATCTACCGCGCACTTGTCGAAGAACTCGCTAAAGACGGGATTACCGTCCGCGGTATCTTCGAAAGAAATGAAGCAGCCCTTCGTGAGAAAGAAGGTCTTCCACTCGAAAAAGGCTGGTATCAGGGAGACTTTGTCGGCACCCCTTCTTCTCCGCGCGTGGAGATCACCGAAAACGGGATCAAATACACGGTAGATGTCGAGAACGGTCAGAAAACAGGCTTCTTCCTCGACCAGAAATATAACCGTCTGGCCGTAAGCAAGCTCGCCCGCGGCATGAAGGTCCTCGACTGCTTTACCCATACAGGTTCTTTTGCCATGAATGCGGCAAAAGGCGGAGCTGCACATGTTACCGCCGTAGATGTTTCGCAGTTCGCCGTCGATACAGCAGCTGAAAATGCAAAGATCAACGGTCTTTCCGACCGGATGGACTTCGTCTGTGCAGACGTTTTCGAGCTTCTTCCGAAGCTCGAGAAAGAGCATGCCGATTATAACTTCATCATTCTGGATCCGCCGGCCTTTACCAAGAGCCGTAAGACTACGGATAATGCCAAGCGTGGTTATAAAGAGATCAACTACAGAGCCATGAAGATGCTGCCCAGAGGCGGGTACCTCGCGACCTGCTCCTGCTCACACTTCATGCCGAATGAACTCTTCCGGAAGATGCTTCTCGAAGCTGCAAGAGATGCCGGCGTGACACTCCGCCTGATCGAAGAAAGAAGAGCGGCCCCGGATCACCCTGTTGCCATGGCGATTCCCGAGACCGACTATCTTAAGTTCTATCTTCTGCAGATCGTATGATGCTTCCCACCTCTTTGGCATCTCTTGCGATAAATGAGGCACCGGCATCCGCAAGTTCTTTTTCAGAGCCGTAACCATAGAGAACTCCGATGGAAGCGATCCGGTTCTTTACCGCCCCTTCGATGTCATACATGCGGTCACCGACCATGACACAGGAACTGCGGATAGCGTCCGGATCTTCCGGAGAAATATCGCACATCGCCTGACGGATCAGTTCTTCCTTGGTGTAGTTCACATCTTTTAATTCCGGTCCGATCACCTTCTCAAAGTATTTCAGGATATCGAAGTGCTCTACGATCCTCTGCGCGAAGAATGTCGGCTTGGAAGTTACGACATAGAGCTTTATTCCTTTGCTGTGAAGTTCCCGAAGCATTTCTCCGATCCCTTCATAGAGCGGGGCATTATACATCTCTCCCCCGTTATAGTGCTCCCGGTAATACGCCGTCGCCTGCTTCGCATCCTCTTCAGACATCTGGCAGAACTGCATAAATGACTGCACCAGCGGCGGTCCGATAAAACACTTTATGCTTTCCTTATCTTCCACCTTATAGTTCATCTTCTGAAGCGCATACAGGATCGAATTCAGGATCCCGAACTCCGACTGTGTCAGCGTCCCGTCCAGGTCGAAAAAAGCATATTTATACATTCAGGTCTTCTCTTCTTTCTTTACGTAATAACGGCTATCAGAACGATGTCCTTACGAGAAATCTGTCATCGATATCACATACACGTGCAAATCCCGTGCAGCTCATGACGAATCGCAGTTCGTTAGTGATACCGGCAAGGAACTTCGTCATGCCTTCGATCCCGCCTTCTTCCAGAGAAGGAAGCATGGATCTTCCAACTGCCGCCGCATCCGCGCCCAGCGCCAGGCACTTATACACATCCGCACCGGAACTGATACCGCAGTCAACGATGATCTTTACATCTCTTCCGGCGAGTGCCTCCCTGATCTCCGGAAGCACCATCATCGGCGGGACTGCATACGGAAGTCTTCCATGGTGATGGCTGACGATGATCGCTTTTGCTCCAAGATCTGCACACTTCACCGCCTCTTCAGCACTTAGGACACCCTTGATAAAGAAAGGAAGCTTCGTGGACTCGATGTAGGATCGGATCATATCCGATGTCTGTACGGCCATCTTCTCTCCGATAACGACATCCAGGCCTTCATTTGCGAAGATGTGATCGATATCCATTCCTATGCCAAAAGCACCTGCTTCCTCGGCAAACATCATCTGATCTCTGACCTTACCGTTATCCGCATAGGGTTTTACGATACGGACAGTCTTGGCTCCGGTATTTATGATCTTCTGGAAAAGGTCATTTTCCATCATTCCGACGAAATTAAGGATATTCATATTCTTTGCCGCTGTGGAGTACTCCTCCAAACCGGTCAGTTCTCTTCCCTTAAACTGCATAAGATGGGAAAAAGCCGGCGTCATAACAGGACTTGCGAAGGTCTCTCCAAAGAGCTCTGTCGATGTATCGGCAACCACAGAATCGATCAGGCTTTCCTTGATCAGGATGCTGTCCATATAACGGGCCGTGATCTCATTTGCATCAGATATTCTTGTATAAGCCATAGGGTGCCTCCTTCAGGTGATTCATATATTGAGTATAGCATTATCCATCCTTCCAAAAGAACTCAGATCTTGTGGAAAAATACTTCTATTTTGCAAAATAAGAGGACCACCGGCGGAAACCGGCGGTCCTTTTTTTCATCCATTCAGAACTACCATTATGCCCACGGATTAGCAGCATCCGGAACACGGATCCCGACCAGGATAAACTGTTCCCACAGGAACCACTCACCTGTAGAGGGCTTTGTGCGGAGTTTGATCTGTCTCGGGCTGTCTGCTCCACCGGAATTCAGGTTCACGGTCAGATATCCTTCGTTGATATTATCTCTGCTGTGTGCCAGCTCATATACTGTCACGGAATACGGACGCTGCGGCATATAGTTGTTTTGCGGCGTTGCGCCGTTCAGATAAGAACGCGGAATATAATCCGAATCTCTGAAGCGGTCCGCTATAAAAGAGAGCTCATACGGCGACAGCGGCTGTGGGCCCTTCAGGAAATTCAGCATACGGATGCTCTCATCCTTATTAAACGGATACACACAAAGAGCAGCGACCGTGAGAGCAGCGACATCGAGAGGATCCTTCATAGAAGCCTCCGGAAGTGCTTGCAGCTGTTCAAGCGTCTCCGGCATCTCCTGGAAAACCACCGTCTTCTTCGGAAGTGCTCCGGATGCATTTGCTGCCGCACTCTGGGCACCTGCTATACCATTCTGTAAACTGTCAAATAAACCCATAGTTATTCTCCTTCAGAAATCTTCATGATATACGGATCAGCGGTTAACCGGTCCTCTGTTTACGATACCGCCGTTATTGGTACCCTCATCCTTCCAGGATTTTCTTGTAAACATATTCTCGAGGTCTGTCTTTTTCTCCGCCTGCGCAGCTAACGGATCAACTGCCGGAGCAGAAGCATCGGCAAATGGAGCTGCAGAATAATCTCCCGAAACAGGAGTCGACGGTGTACCTTCTACCGGTACCGGCGGCACAGGAGCCATGTATTCCGTAGGAACATCCGGAGCGGGTTCTACCGGCGCTCCGCCTAATTCCGAAGAGCCCGGATTAAACGGCGGCGGTTCAGGAAGTCTGTCTTCCATAGGAGCCACAGGTGCTTCCGGCATCGCAGGAACCTCCGGTACTGCAGGAACTTCAGGAACTGCAGGTACTTCTGGTACTGCGGGAACTTCCGGTACTGCCGGAACTTCCACAGGAGTTTCAGCAACAGGCGCAACAGGAGCTACAGGTGCTTCCGGTGCGAACGAAGCGGCAGGAGCTTCTGCAACTGGAGCTGCTGGAATCACATCCAGCTTATTTCCGCAATTCATGCAGAAAAGATCACCATCGCGAACGGGATTACCACACTTCAAACAATTCATAAATTATCCTCCTTCAATTTATAACTTTATGATCGAACACTCCATTTTACTCATAAATGCATAGTATTCCGATTTTAGTGCTTCCGCATTCGGACCTTCCACAAAGGCATACATAACAGTGCTTCCGTCAATGCTTGCATAGACGTTATATGTCATGAATTCCGACTCGCATGCAAATGCGAAATACTCTTTCTTTTCAACAAATTCATTTTTGATGCTCTTGTCAAGTCTTGCGAAGTCGTCGGATGTCTTCTTTCTGGCATTCATAATGTCATCGAAATACCTGTTTGCCGCGCCCGAATTATCAAACTGGATGACCAGAACCTCCATATTGGCAACCATTCCGCTCTTATCTTTGCTTGCCGGATCTGCTTTTACATACTTAAATACAGATTCTATGTCGCTGTGATCAACAACTGTATGAAATGCGAAGAATGTCCTGTCTTTTGATTTTACTTCCGCATATGCACCGTCTTTAAAGTCATCTGCCACATCCTGAATCGGATACTTCGCATCGACCATCTTGTCATACTGCTCTGATTCCGCTTTTTCCGCGTGACATGTCTCTTCCAGTGCACTTTTTACATCACTGATCTTGGAACTATAACCGCTCTTACAAGCTACAAGGCCAAGCGCCAGAACGATTGCCGATAAAAATGCTAAAACTCTTTTCATATCCACCCTCATAAATATTTCTTTATTAAATTTTATCTTTATACCCTGAAAAAAACAAGGCAGAAAAAGGGGCCCCTCTAAGAGCCCCCTCATTTCTTTACTTATTATGCTCCAAAAGCACTTTACGAACGAAGTGTGATATCGTACTTCGTCTTCAGATTCTCAAGGATCGCGGAGACAAATCCGTCGATTACTTCCGGCGTAAACTCCTCATCCTTCGGTGTGAAGACTACGCTGAATGCCAGGCTCTTCTTATTTCCGAGCTGTGCACCCTCATAGATATCGAAGAGCTCGATCTTCGTGATGTACTCACAGGAAGCTTCGATCTCCTTTTCGACCATCGCGCAGGTGATCTCCTTATCCATAACGAAGCAGAAGTCACGCTTCTCTTCCTGGAACTTCGGCAGCGGGATGAACTTTCTGTCCTTGCCGTAGTACTTGCTCAGTGCCTTCAGATCGATCTCGGCAACGTATGCCGGAACACGCATATCCATGTCGTCACAGATCTCGTAGAGAACCTGTCCGAGATATCCGACGCATTCCCCGTCGCAGAGGACTTTCGCTGTTCTTCCCGGATGGAGGAATGTCTTCTCATCGCGCTCATAATCGAACTTCACATCCAGCGCATCCGCAATGACTGCCACGATGCCCTTAAGGGAGAAGAAGTCTTCCTTTTCGCCCCACATACCGATGCAGATCGTCTCGCGCTCGTCCGGATACTCCGTGAGCGGCAGGCTCTTCGGCAGGAACTTGTTGCCCATCTCATAGACACATCCGGAGAGGATGCCTCTCTTCTGGTTTCTGGCGATAGCGGCCAGCATCTGCGGCGCCAGTGTCGTTCTCATTAGAGAAAGGTCGATGTTGATCGGGTTTAAGATCTTGATCGCAGTACGCTCCGGTGCATCCTCCGGAAGTTTCAGAAGGTCCAGGTCAGATGGCGAGAAGAAGGAATAATGTACTCCTTCAAAAGCACCCGCTGCACACAGTGCCCGCTTGATCTTCAGTTCAGATCTCTGCTTGAGGTTATATCCGCCGGATGTAACTTCAGCCGTCGGGATGAAGGTCGGTGTGATGTGCTCATAGCCATACATACGGATGACTTCTTCCGCAACATCCTGATAGGACTCCATATCGACACGGTAGCCCGGGATCTGGATCGTCAGCTCATCACCTTCGAGCTTCGGAGCGAAGTTGAGGTTTGTAAGAATACGTACGATATCCTCGTCCGGTACTGTAATACCCAGCACACCATTGACCTGCTTGACGCTGACTTTCAGTTCCTTCGGCTCCACAGAGTTTCCGGTATTGATATCGAACTTTGTAGCGCTGACTTTACCGCAGCCCAGTTCCTCGATCAGATGAAGGGCACGCTTCATGGCCATGACTGTTGTATATTCATCGACGCCCTTAGAGAAGCGCATGCTGGAGTCGGAAACCTGACCCAGTGCCTTACTGCTCTTTCGGATATTGTCGTGCGCGAACTTCGCTGCCTCGAACATGACCGCAGAGGTGGAATCCAGAATCTCGGAATTGAGACCGCCCATGATACCCGCAAGTGCGACCGGCTTCTTGCCGTCACAGATAACGAGGTTTTCTGTGGTCAGTGCGAACTCTTTCTCATCGAGGGTAACGATCTTCTCACCTTCTTCTGCACGGCGGACATGGATCTCGCCGCCTTCAAGATACGAGAAATCGAAAGCATGCATCGGCTGGCCGAGTTCCTTAAGGACATAGTTCGTAATATCTACGACATTGGAGATTGCGGAACATCCGACGAGAGCCAGACGGCGCTTCATCCAGGAAGGAGACTCAGCGATCTTGACATCGGAAACATAGTGGCCGATATATCTCGGGCACAGATCCTGCGCAGATACGCGGATATTGAACGGGATCTCCACATCGGACTCGGTATAGTCGAGTGCAGGCTCCTTGAGCGGCTGGCCGAGAACGGCAGCAACCTCACGGGCGATACCGAAGATGCTCTGGCAGTCCGGACGGTTTGCCGTGATAGAAATATCGAAGATATAATCATCGAGCCCCAGGATCGGCTTTACATCCGCACCCGGTTCCGAATCTTCCGGAAGTACCAGAAGTCCGTTATAACCGGCACCCGGGAACATATCCTCACTGACACCGATCTCGACACCGGAGCAGAGCATACCATAGGAATCGTATCCTCTGAGTTTACCCTGACCGATCGTCATTACGCCTTCGACGGTAACGTGGTCTTTCGCGGTCGCATACACCTGCGCGCCGATCAGCGCGAGCGGGTACTTTCCGCCGGCGGTAACATTATCCGCGCCGCAGCAGATCTGAAGTGTGCCGTGGGATCCTGCATCCACCTGACAGAGATGGAGGTGTGTTCCCTCGATCGCATCACAAGTCTTTACCAGTCCGACAACAACATTACTGATGTCGTGTCCGACCTCATACTTCTCCTCTACCTCGAAACCACAGGAAAAGAGCTTCTCCTCCAGTTCATCCGGGGTAACGTTGATATCTACATAATCTTTTAACCAGCTAAGTGGTACTAACATATGCTCTCCTCCTTATCAGTCATCGATCTGATCCAGCACTCTGAGATCCGATTCGAACAGCAGCTTGATGTTGTTGATGCCGTACTTGAGCATCGCGATTCGGTCGATACCGATACCGAAAGCAAGACCCGAATATACGTTACTGTCGATGCCGCAGCCTTCGAGTACTTTCTTATTTACGACGCCGGCGCCGAGTACTTCGATCCAGCCTGTGCCCTTACAGAGCTTGCAGCCCTTACCGTGGCACTGGAAGCAGCTGACATCAACTTCTACAGAAGGCTCCGTGAACGGGAAGTAAGAAGGACGCAGACGTGTTTTTGTTTCTTCATCGAAGATCTTCTTTACGAATTCATCGAGCATGCCCTGCAGGTCGCAGAGTGTAATGCCCTTATCCACAACAAGACCTTCCATCTGGGTGAACATCGGAGAATGCGTCGCATCATCGTCGGAACGGAATACCTTACCGGGAGAGATGATCTTGATCGGCGGCTTCTGGTTCTCCATAACATGGATCTGGCCCGCGGAAGTCTGTGTTCTTAAGAGGAACTCCGGGCTTAAGTAGAACGTATCCTGCATATCGCGTGCCGGGTGATCCTGCGGAATATTCAGTGCGGTGAAGTTATAGTAGTCCGTCTCGATCTCGTTACCTTCGTAGATGGAGAATCCCATGGAACCGAAGATATCTACGATCTGGTTTCTTACCTGGGTATTCGGATGGAGCTTGCCCTGCTTATGCTTCTTCTCAGGGAGCGTGATATCGATGGTCTCTTTCTCGTAGCGGGCTTTTCTCTCCTGCGCCTTGAACTTCTCGTCCATCTCGTCAAATTTGCCCTGCGCCCAGTTCTTGATCTCATTGACCATCTTACCGTAATCGGCCTTGAGCTCCTTCGGGATCTTACCCATTTCTTTCATGAGAGATCCGATCTTTCCTTCCTTGGCATCCATGACACTCTTTTTGTACTCATAGACACCCTTTGAACTGGAAATACCCTGAAGATCGCTCTCGATCTTCGATCTGATTTCTGAAAGTTTCTCTTTCAATTCACCAAGTTCCGCCATGTTTTCCTCCTGTTCTTTTTGCCTTAGGCATACAAAAATCCCATGACAACGTTTCCATTGTCATGGGACGAATTCACGTTTTCCGTGCACCTTCGCGGTACCACCCATGTTCAGTCTTCTTCGGCAAAAGCACTTTCCCTCAGAAGTTCTGCTCTCATTACTGCGCCTTTAATGCTGCGCCTGCATCTGCTTACTTACGGTATTTCACGTCCTCGTCAGAAGCTCCGGTGTTGAAATTCATTCTTCGCTCTCTGTGATCGTGCTCTCAGCCGGTGACACGAATCTCTTCTCACAGGTTCTAAGCCAAAACTACTTACGCACCTTCATTGCATGGAGAAATTGTACGCTTGCCCCTTCTAAAAGTCAAGATTTCAGTTCTTCGATAAAAGCACTGAGCTTGCTTTCGTTTTCGGGAGCGAGTTTTTTGCTGTTCCTGTCCGCAAGGCTCACTGTGTGTCTGATGGACGGGAGCTTCTCGCGAAGGATCGACAGGCACTTGTCTGCAGATCCTCCGGCAAACGCAAACGCTCCGATGATCTTTTCCGGTGTTTTCAGATCCGAAAGGTACTGATTTATGGCCGTGCATGGCTTTCCAGCCCATACCGGAGTTCCGATGATGACAGCATCGTAAGAAGATGCGTCCTTCGTATACGGCTGAAGTTCGGTCCCCTTTCCCATAGTCGCGCCGGATCCGCCGTGGAGGAACTTCAATAGTCCTTTCTTCGGGATATCCTTGACCGGTACAAGCTCCATGATGTCTGCGCCCAGAGCAGACGCGATCTTCTCTGCCGCATCTTTCGTATTTCCTTCGAGTGAATAATAGACAACCAGAGTTTTCATGGTCTCACCTCATAGCTTTCTGAAAATATAGTCTGTTCAATCTTCTTTCTTCGCTTTTTTTGCCTGGAGGAACGTGCCGCTCTTTTTCAGTGCGATCACGAACGGTACACCGATCGCGCCGCAGGCGATGATCTCTCCGGCACATACACAGAACATGATCAGCGGAAGAGCCATCGTATCGCCATAGGCAAACTTGATCACAAAAGGAACGATCAGTGTATTTGATACGATCGGCGGGATCGCGCCAAAAGCAGGATGTCTCTTTCTCAGAAGATAAGTAAAGACCGCTGCGATCAGCGTCGCCAGTGTTCCGAAAATGATATCCAGCGGGATACCGCCGCCAAGGATATTTCCCAGGAGACATCCTATCGTCACACCCGGGATCGCGGCCGGCGTCAGAAGCGGAAGCAGCGTAAGAGCTTCTGCGATACGGATCTGCACGGCGCCGAAAGAGATCGGGGCAAAGACATAGGTCAGTGCCACATAAAGTGCCGCGATGAGGCCCGTCTGGCAGATAAAAAGCGTAGTATTCCGCACTTTCCGGTTCTTTGTGTTTATTGGTTCATTATCCATTAAAGATTCAGCCCTTTTGCTTCATCCAGGCCGAGTCTGATGTTCATGCACTCGATCGCCGCGCCGGATGCGCCCTTACCAAGGTTGTCGAACTGGGAAGATACGACGATGCGGTCTTCGTTACCGGTAACATAGATCTTCAGTCCGTCCCATCCGGAGAGAGAGTTTCCGGCGAGGAATCCGCTGGCAGCCGTCTCATCGTCCGCTTCCGCGACCTTGATGAACTTCTTTCCGGCGTAGTACTCGCGGAAGTATTCCAGAAGTTCAGAAGGTGTCATCTTCTTGCTGAGCATATCCGCATAGAATTGGCAGGATACGACCATGCCGCTATAGTAATCGTCGATGATCGGAGAAAAGAGCGGCAGTCTGGAAAGACCCGTGATCGCCTTCATCTCCTTGAGATGCTTGTGCTGCTGGGAAAGCGCATATTCTCTTCCAGAAGAGAATTCGGCAGGGCGATCCGGATCTTCATAGACAGCGATGGTCTTCTTGCCTGCGCCGGAATATCCCGATAAAGCAAAAGCACTTACCGGGTAATCTTTGCTGATGATCCCTCCGGCGATCATCGGATAGACCAGAGAGATGAAGCCGGTGGCATAGCAGCCAGGAACCGCGATGAGCTGTCCTTTTGCGATGGCGTCCTTATGCTTTTCGGAGAGCTCCGGGAATCCATATGCCCAGCCCTCTTCGGTTCTGTGCGCCGTCGATGTGTCGATGATCACTGTATGGTCATTATCCGGATCCAGAAGGCTTGCGGATTCTTTTGCCGCAACATCCGGAAGGCACAGGAATGTGATGTCCGATGCATTGATCAATTTCTTTCTCTCGCTTGGGTCTTTTCTCAGTTCCGGATCGATCTTAAGAAGCTCGATATCGTCTCTTCCCTGGAATCTCTCAAAGATCCTAAGGCCTGTAGTTCCTTCACTTCCGTCAACAAATACTTTCGTTTTCATGTTTATTCCTCACTTTATATTCTTAAGATATGCCAGGATCGTCTCCACGGCGCCGTCCACGTCCACCAGATCCGAGTGCACACAAAGGTGGTAGGTGGAGCTATTGCCCCACTTCTGGTTCGTGTAATGGTTATAGTAATTGGCTCTTGCGGTATTCATATCATTGATGTACCGCTCCATCTGTTCATCTGTATAATCTTTCTTCTCGACGGCAACCCGTCGCTTACGGGCGATCTTATACGGCATGCTCGCCGCGATGAAGATGTTGATGCTGCCTTCATTCCGCAGAACGAAGTCCGCACAGCGGCCGACGATCACACACGGTCCTTTGGCCGCGAGGTCTTTAATGACTTTGCACTGCTGAAGATAGATCGCATCCGAGAAGTCCGGTGTATAAGACAGCGAGAAGAAAGGCATGCGCGATCTTCCCTTTTCGGAGATACGGTGCGCTCCTTCTTCATTTCTTTCGATCAGTTTCGGATCGAGTCCGCCCTGTTCAGAGGAGATCGTGATCAGTTCCCTGTCGTAAAAAGGCACGCCCAGCTTCTCGGCAAGTTTCATGCCGATCTCATGTCCGCCGGATCCGAATTCACGTCCGATTGTGATCACTCTGCTGTTCATAGAAAAGACCTCCAAGCACCATTTTATCAGATTAACGGAAGAAGAACCACGCGGAAAGCGTCATTACAACCAGGAATATAATATTCATCAGAGCGAAAAGCCCGATGTACTTCTTCGTGTGTCCCGGGCGGAGCGTACGGAAATGACTGAAAGTAATCAGACTCGCCAAAGAAGAGATCAGCGTACCCGTGCCGCCTATATTCACGCCGAGAAGGAGTTCCTTATAGTTACCGGTAAATCTTGAAAGCAGTATAGCCGAGGGTACATTACTGATCACCTGGCAGGATCCGATACTAACCAGAAGCGGGGATCTTCCGAGAAGACTTCCGACGAACTCCTGGACTGCCGGGATCCTGGCCATGTTTCCGGAGAATACGAAAAACAGCGCAAATGTCGCCAGAAGACCGTAGTCCACTTCGGCAAATGCTTTTTTATCTGCAAATACCAGGACCAGAGGAATGATGATCAAGCCGACCCAGTACGGGATCAGGCGGAATACGATTAGGAGTGAAAACGCAAAAAGCAGAAGATACAGGGCGGTCCTTTTCTTATTCAGTCCCTGGCCGGAATCGTCTTTAATGACCAGAGGCGTTCTCGGAAGCAGGAAACAGGCCGCCGTCAGCATCGCGATCGCCAGAAGAAACGGCGGGAACATGATCTTCATGAACTCTCCTGTCGGGATCTTGAAGTATGAATACAGATAGAGGTTCTGCGGATTGCCAAACGGCGTCAGCATACCGCCGAGATTGGCGGAGATATTCTGAAGGATGAAGATATAGGCCATCTTCTCCTCATTTTTCGTCACGGAAAGCGCGAAATACCCAAGCGGCAGGAACGTGATCAGCGCCATATCATTGGCGATCAGCATCGATCCGATAAAAGTGATATATACGAGAGCCAGTGCCAGAAGCCGGAGATTTCCGGTCGTTACGACGATACGCTGTGCCACGATACCGAAAAAGCGGATATCCTTCAGGGCACAGATCACCGCGAGGGTCAGGAAAAGGCACGTCAGCGTCCTAAGGTCAAAGTAATGGAGATATTCACTATCCGGCGGCACAAAAACAGATGTAACCACGGCGAGGAGCGCAGCGATACACACTACCGTGTTTTTCTTAAAAAATGCCACGATCGGATGGGATCTTTTTTCCCCTGCGCTATCCACGTTCTTCTCCCTTCACATCCAAAGTCCGTCAGCCGGTACATCCTGCGCGGGAAGAATCAAGATCTTCACGCGTCCGCGCTATTATAGCACCACGGGCATTTATTAGAAATAGTGAAATGCACAAAGAAAGAGGGCCGTCTCATATTCTGAGACGGCCCGTCTTCCTTGCGGGTGATTACGGGAAACTTTCGTTTCCGCATCGGAGGTCCCGCAATTTATTGTGCTACAGACGATGTTTCTTTAGTGTCTTTCGGCGGTTCTTCAAGCGGGCTTAAGAACACGACTTTGTACTCACTGTGCACCTTGGCAAGTGTCTTTATGATGATTTCCTTAAGATGTGCTTCCGCCTTCTCGTAAATACCGTTTTTCTCTGCAGATTCGAGCTGCTGCGCCTTGACCTCGGACAGACGTACGTTTACTTCATCCGCACGGATCGGGTTAAATACATTGTTATCCTGCATGATCGTGACTTTCTCCTGCGGGAGATTGTTGTCCACGACACTCGGCTTCAGCGGGATGGTGATGTAGATCTCTTTCTTCTGGTTATTGACAACAGTCTTCAGTTCATTGAGATCGTATCCGACCTTGATCGTTCCGGCATATACGATCTGGATCTTATGCTGTGTACCCCAGATATCGAAATCGGTATACGGGATCTGAAGATTATCGACTACATTGGCAGTTCCCGCGTAATCCTCGGAATAGGTCATCAGCTCAGCGATCTCCTGAAGCTGCTCCATCACATTATCTCTTGTCAGGATGATGCCGTGGAACTTCTCTTCCTCTGCGATGATCGCCTCTCTGGATCCGCCATTCTTCACTTTGCTGGAAGAACGTCCCCATCCGAAGATAAATACAGCCACATAAAAGGCTCCGATAATGGCCATCAGTATGACGAGTCTGTGGCCCCATCTTGCGAAGAAGCCTCTCTCATGTACTCTTCTGCCATTTACATATTCATAGTTTCTCATAGCTTTTCCTCCTTCATCATTCGCGGACCTTCTGTAGCACAATTTATAAGTTCTCGCGATTTCGTGAGTTGTTTTCTAATACCCTTTACTCTTTTTCTGAGCTTTTCCCTCTTACCAGCTCATGTTCTCTCATATTAATGATAAATGATATCGGCGGATAAGTCCTCTTTATTTTTTTAACAAATTTAGAAATAAACGTGAATGGCTTATTCCTTTTGTTCTGACTATAG
>JAEEGJ010006314.1_pt1 | contig 35730 bp, 20 predicted proteins | sample 8958761 | NCBI WGS metagenome assembly JAEEGJ01 (sample SAMN16246546, study PRJNA631951) | gut metagenome | biome: gut microbiome; feature: rumen; material: RS-attached | host: Bos | place: Iran: Karaj | collected 2018-10
CTTAATACTTTAGATCGCATGACCTCTCAAACCTTTAAGTTACTGCCTATGCGGGAAGAGGATCAAGAATGAATTAAACCTCTTGAGACTCTTTCTTTAGAACTTTTAGGTTTAAGTACTATTTTCCCAGAAAATCCATCTTTATTCAGCGCATTATGCAAGATGGAGGGGATGCGAGAACTAGGAAATAAGATGGATTTTATGGCTTACCGCCGCACTATTTTTGAAATATGCGGGTTATTAGGTAAAGCAAAAGATAATTTTAGCTAAGGAGGATAAATGTCTATAAATACCTTAGCAAGTCGTATCCAGTTTTTGGGCGGCGATCAAAATGAAAGAATTAAAAAGCAAAAATTACGTAGTTTACAATGAGCTTTAAAAAATGATTACCATACCCGTATGATAAAAACTCCTTTGCATACGGCGTGGCCTGCGCTCATTAATGAAAATAATTTAAAACCAGATTATGATAAAAAAATTGTTAGTGTCGAATATGCGGCAGGTCTTGAACCTGGAGATGTTTTTGAATGTCTAGATGACGGTACTCATTGGATGATTTATCTTCCATATATTACTGAAACAGCATATTTACGTTCAGAAATTATTCGTTGCCGCTATACTCTTACTATTGATGATACAACTTATTGAATTTATTTTCAAGGGCCAACAGAAACAGATTTGCGTTGGTTTATTAAACGAGGAATTAATATTAATGAGTTAAATTTAAGTGGTACTATTTATATTAAATTAAATCAACAAACAAGAGACTTCTTTGAACGTTTTACTCATATAAAAGTAGATAATCATATTTGAGAAGTACAAGTTACAGACAGTATTTCGGTTCCTGGAGTACTAGAACTTGAAGTACAAGAATATTATGATAATCCTATTGCGGAGTTGCCTGAAATTATTAACGAAAATGACGGCGTTATTATGGGTGAAACAATAGTAAAACAAGATACTATTGTTGGCTATATGGTTTCAGCAGAAAATTATAAACGTAAGAATAAATGAGAAATTCTTGGCAATGAACGAGTACGTTTACAAGAAATTATTGAAGATGGCCGTATGTGTAAAGTACGAATTTATCCTGGAGCTGTTGGAACTTATATTGTTAAATATGGTGAACACACAAGCGAAATTACAATTGATTGAGAACAGCCCTATATCAAAGGACAAACAGAAGTTTCTCCTTTTGAATTTTATACTTATCGTGGCAAAGGTGTTTATTCATTAAATACAGATTTGGCTAAAATTGTTTCACAAGATGGTAAACAATGCAAGATTGAAATTTTAACTGGCCGTACAGGACAGTTTACTTTATATTGTGAAACAGAAGAGGGCGAACAAAAAGAATTATTAATCACTATTAAATCTTGGTTTGGAGGTAAAGATGAGAGCACAGTCGGCGTTGTTGGCTAAAAATTTCAAATCTACTTTCTTATCATGTGAAACAGACCAAGAGAAGATATGAAAAAGATTATTCGTTGAATCTCGTCCTTATAGCGACAAATTAAAACGACTTTTAGTTATTAATACTCCTGATTGTTTAGACGAGTCTAAATTACAATATCAAGAAGTTTTAGAGCATGTTACATTAGATTTCTTGCATGATCGTAAATATTTGCGGACGGTACCTAAATTAGCTTTTGGTGAGCATGAGGAAGTTAAAGCATATATTCTTTTAGAGTTTGATGATTTTGTTCCTACAGAGAATCCGCACTATAGAGATTGTGTTATTAGTTTTTCGATTATTTGTCATTTAGATAATTGAGAATTAGAAAATTATAAACTCCGCCCATATCAAATTGCTGGTTATATCGATGGTTTATTAAATGAAACTAAATTATCTGGTATTGGCACTTTACAGTTTATGGGTGCTAGTGAGTTAGTAATGAATGAATATCTTGGGGGCATTCTTTTAAGATATATTGCTACACACGGTAATGAAGATAGAGAAAAAATAAATAATGATATGCCATCAGGAATCACAGAACTGACTAATACTGGTCAAGGATAAGTGATATTATGGCGGAGGTACAAGGAGCAAATGTTGGTTTATATTTATCAGGACAACCTGTAAAAGTTATAGATTGTAATATAGCTATTGTACAACCAACAATTAAAGACATAGTTATATATGGTGAAGATGAATTTTTAATTGGTATTAATTTATTAGGTCACCCCGAAAACATAATTCAAAATATAAAAGAGGGCAATTCTCAATTAGAAGCCTTTAGCGATTTTCAATTATTATTAGTAACGATGAAAGAAGAATCGATTATTAAAGATTCTATTTTAAAGTTATTAAATTTAATTTGTCCTGACTATGAAATAAAAATTGAAGATAGCTCTATTGATTTTTATGTCCAACAGGAAGAAGAAAAATTTATTGGTGGACGAGTTCATGCTTTTAATTTTCAAAATTTACAAAATGTAGTAAATGATTTGTTTGAACCGCATATTATAAATGATAGCGAGCCAGAATATAATCCTGCAAATGCGGCGGCTGCTGAAATTGCAAAGAAAATTAAAGAAGGTCGTGCACGAAAAAATCAGGCTGCGGCTGAAAAGGAAGGCCCGCAATCAATGTTTGGCCGATATACTTCTATTCTTTCTATTGGATTACAAATGGATATTAATATATTTTTTAATTATACTCCATTTCAATTATATGATGCTTTCAATAGATATTTTACAAAAGTGTCTCATGATTTTTATATGAAAGTTAGTACGACCCCTCTTATGGACGTTTCAAAAATGGAAGAACCAAAAGAGTGGACAAGAAATTTATATTAATAATCAGGTGCCTTGGCCTGTTTATTATAAAGAGTAATTGTTTATGCGCGAAATAAATGATTACGAAAAGGAAAAATATGTATACAGATTTTTCGACAGATTAAAGGAGGAAAACACACATGCGATTTGGTGTACGCGAAATTTGTGATGTTGTTTTCAAGCCTCTAGCTGCTGTAGACATTGGGAACCAACACTTTGATGCAATGCAGCCGGTTCTATATTTAGATACCGCTAAGACAAGTACTCTTGAGGGTGCGTCTACAACTGTATATGCTCAGGGTGGCAAAGGTAATCCTCGTCTAATTGGTTGGGACGGTGAAAAGACTATTACCTTCACAATCGAGGATGCTTTAATGTCCCCAGTTAGTTTCCATGTCCTTTCTGGCGCTGGTATTGTTAAGGGCGTTGGAGAGAAAACAGCTAATGGTTATGACAATACAGATGGTAAGCAAAAGATTTATGTCCATCAGACTTATGACCTAGTTGTTGAAGCTATCGGTCAAGATTTATATGCACGTCTACCTTATGACGTTCGTGATGGTGCTACTCTTATTGCTACAAAAGAAGCTCCTATTTTTGCTACTATTTTAGATAGTGCGGGTGCTCAATCATTATTCTTAAGTGCTGTTAAAGATGCTGAAATCTTTGTCGTAGATGCGGGCGCTTCTACTGTTTCAAGTGCTGTAACTCTTGGTAATCGTGGTATTATTACTGCTGCAGCTGATAAAGATATTCTCTTTAAGTTAGTTTATGCTGAGGGTTCAAATAGTGCTTACACAGACGATATTGCTGATTTGGTAAAATCAGGCGCAACTGTTCGTATTGATTGCTATGCAGTTTATGGCGCTGGCGCTCAAGAACTTCAGATTGATGCTAAGAGCTTCGCTGGTTATTATTACATTGAAGCTTCAACACTTTTCCGTGATGAAGCAACTGGTCAGGACTTCCCTGCGGAATTTATTATTCCTCGTGGCAAAATTCAGTCCAACTTTACATTTACAATGGCTGCAAGTGGCGATCCTTCCACTTTCACATTCACTATTGATGCCTTCCCAGCTTATACTAAGTTCAATAAGACTAAGAAGGTAATGGCTGCTTTACAGATTATTGATCCTACTGCAGCTAAGCATAATTATGCTGATCATAATGTCCTTGGTCATAACGCTTATCGTGATGATAAGGATAGTGAGGATTACTACGACGACATTTACGGTAAGTCTATCTTCACACAGCTTTCGGGGGAATAACAGAGGACTCCGATAGCGGTTCTTCCGATGATCAACAAAATCCCCCAGGCGGAGGCAGTGATAACAATAATCCTGCAGAACCTGTAGTTAACTATGTAGCAGTCATTCCAGAAGGTACAGAAAATCCTAGCGAAGAAGGCTGGTTCGAATTAGTTAACGACGCTTATATACAATCAGAAGACACAGAAGTAATTGAAAATAAAACTTATTATAAAATAGTCTCTGATTAAAAAAATAATAAGGGGCGCTTGCGGGCGCCCCTTATTTTTATTATAACAGGAGGAAAAATGCCGGCCGTTAATGATTATATCTTTTTACTTCAAAATGATTTTATTGCTCAAAGGGGAGGAAATATTAATGCTTTAATAAGCAAAACAAAAGGATCCATTCTTCAAAGAGCTGTAGAACAACATGAACAGAGATTGGCTGCTTTTGGTGGAGGAGATTTAAAAAAAGCAAGAAGCATATTAGAAAATGAAGATTTAATGAAGCAAATGAATCAACAAATAGAAGAACCAACAGCTACAGCAGCCGCATTTCCAGCAACTTTTGAAGCTGCATTACAGGTATTTGAATCAGCAAATTCAAAAATTATTGATGCATCAGAGTTTTCTCAGCGTTTAGACAATTTTTTATCAACTTTAGATAATGAATATTTTGGAGTTGGATTAAAAGAAGAATATTATCGACAGGTTAGAGGAAATTTTATAGCTAATAGAGCTTTAGGGAGGCAGATCGGGTCTCAAGCTACTGTAGAAGAAAGAATGTATGCTTCTTTGATGGACAGTAAATATACTGGCAAAGCCTTTTACTTAAATAAAACAGAAATTGGTAGTAAGGTCGAAGCAAGTAAATTAAATTCATCTGTTGGTAAAATTTATGCTCTTAAAGGATTAATTGATGCTGGAGGAGCAGGGGATAGTCAAAATTTTTGACAAGATGTAGCATATCGTATAAAAAAATGAATGAATGATTTTTTAGGTTCGGTTGGAGAAGTTGCTTTTTATGAAGCTTTTGTTAAAGGGGAATCTCAATTTTTTAAAAGTTTAAAAGGACATATAAATACTCGTTTTTTTGCTCAATTAAGTGGGAATAGCACCTCTGGAGTTAATTTTGATTGTAGATTTAGTGAAGATCCTACATTAACAGCTATGTATAAACGTTTAGAAAAAGAATTGGGAAGCGGCAAAGCTTATAGTGTTAGAAATAACAAAACAAATGTTTCAGATATCAACATTAAGATTAATCAGGATGGTGTTGTTGGAACAGCAGGAATTTCTGTTAAAGATTATAGATTAAATGATATTACAGATGGAAGCAAAGCCTTTAATATTCATACTCAATCAAATACTCCTTTATTAACTTTTTTATTGAGAGAATGTGAGTTTTCTACTTCTGAATTAGTTACATTAATGAATGTTGGCGCTGCTTTGTATACAGTGGATAGTTTAGCTGGTGCATGAGAAACAATTCAAGAACAAGTAAAATACAGAGGTATTTTAGCCACTTTAGCTGGTTTAGAAGGTACAACAGATCAAGTATATTATATGGCTTTAAATGGTCGTATATTTACAATGTCTCAAATTTTAAATAATATACGTCAAAATGTTGAAGCAGGTAAGAATGTATCTATTATTTCATATGACGGGCCTGGTTTTGACAGAGACAGATATCAACAAATTAATAGAAATAATTTTGTAGATGAAGGAGATAGAGACGTTGCTGCACAAATGCGTTCAGAACAGACTCAAGCTCAATTAATGGCTTTATTATATAGTACAAAAGTATCTACTAGTTTAAATTTATATGGTTTAAGTAGTTTATTGACATAATTTAAAAAATATGTTATAATACTAAATATATGGAGTGAAAAGGAGTTTTAATGATTAATTTTGAAGTTGAAAAATCTTTAGCGCTTGATGCGCAGGAGCGCTATGATATTATTGCAATGGCAATAGATGCCGCAGATGATAATGGTTTTATCAATTCATTTATTCTTGAACGTGCTCTTTGTTGCTATGCCGCGATTATCCTTTATCCAGAGCGAGGTGAAGCAATTTCTGAAGCAACTAGTAAAGATTTGCTTTCTTCTTGGAAAAATTTAATTGAAGATGATACTATTAAGACTATGAGAGAAGAATATGCTGATACTTTAGAAGTTCTTTTTAAAGAAGCTGAAATTTGGTACAGTGAATATTCTGATTATGCTCATTCTGCTCGAGGAGTACTTGAAATGGTACAATCTTTTACAGGAGATATTACACAAGGAGCTGCGAAATTACTTACTAATACTGCTCAAGAAACTGGAGTTCAAGATTTATTAGAAGTAGCTGATGAGTGAGGAATGAGAAGAAATGCTCTGGCCCCAAAAGCAGAGAAAAATAATTCTGATATAGTTGAATCAGAGTCTTTATTTCAATAAAAATAAATAATTAAAACAAATGCCCTGGCGGAATTCCGCTAGGGCGTTTTTTTATTATCTTTTAGGGTAATATTTAATAATAAATAGGGCTTTATACTTTTGAATAGTTTGTCAAAAGTATACTAAAGCTGGTATAATTTTGACAGATTATTTAGAGATTATCTCCATTTATTGGATGAATACAAGGAGGCAAGAGGATATGGCGAAGTATTCCAATACTGTAGAGTATAATATTCGTACCACTCTTGATAATAGCGGTATTGCAAAATTGCAGTCTGAACTTACACAATTACAAAATAAAGTTAATACTATGGGTGCTAAGGGACTTATTCCCCAAACAAGTTTGAATAAAACTCTTAGCGATATAAAAACAGTTCAAACTGCTCTAACTAATGCTTTTAATCCAAAGCTTGGTATGCTTAATACTACTAAGTTTATGAATGAGTTAAAAACTGCTGGGCTATCGATGAATCAAATTTATCAGTCTTTTAGTAATGCAGGTGCAGCAGGAACTAGAGCTTTTACTTCTTTTTATGGGCAAGTATCTAAAATTGATACTGGATTACGTAGTATTTCTAAAACAACAGATAAAATAATAAATACTATGGGTAACACTTTTAGATGGGGTGTTATTGCTAGTGCTTTTGCTGGTATGATGAATTCAGTTCATCAAGCGGCTCAATATACTCAAGATTTAGATAAATCTTTGACTAATATTATGATGGTTTCTGGAGAAACTAGAGAAAATATGAATGCTTATGCGCGAATTGCTAACGAAGTTGCGCAAAAACTTGGTAGCACTACTGTTGCTATGACAGACGCTACTCAAGTATTTATTCAGCAAGGTTATGATTTACAGAAATCTCAACAGTTAGCTCAATATTCGACTGTTTTAGGCAATGTTTCTCAACAAGATACTAAAACTGCGTCTGATGAAATTACAGCATATATGAATGCTTATAAAATTCCATTAGAAGATATTGGAAATGCTCTTTCTAAGTGATCGGAAGTTGCTAATGTATCTGCGGCAGATGTAGAAGAATTATCCGTGGCTTCTCAAAAAGCTGCGTCTGTCGCTACCACTGTTGGCGTAGATATGGATCAATTGGCAGCTACGATTGCTACAATTGAAACTGTTACTCGTGAGGCTCCTGAAAATATTGGTAATGGTCTTAAAACTATTTATTCTCGTTTATCTGATGTCAAACTTGGAGAAACTCTTGAAGATGGTGTGGATTTAGGTCAAATTACTTCTGCTCTTTCTAAAGTTGGAGTTCAAGTTCTTGATGACGCAGGCAAAATGCGAGATGTTGGTGTCATTGTAGAAGATTTAATGGATGTTTGGGGTACATTAGATCAAACTCAAAAAGCTGCGACGGCTACAACATTAGCTGGTCGTTTCCAACTCGCTCGTTTTGAAGCTTTAATGAATCGTTCTGACTTATATAAAGAATATCTTGGAGCTTCTCGGGCGCAGACTGGGACAGAAACTCTTGATTCAATGCAATCTGATTATGAACGATCATTAGAAGGTAGATTAAATACTTTACAATCTAAAATTGAAGAAGTATTTTTAAATATATTTAATAGTGATAGTTTTAATGGCGTTGTTGATGCTCTTAGTGGATTAGTCGATGTTCTTAATGATTTAATTAAAGCAACTGGTGGTGGAGAAACTGCTTTACTTGGCATTGCCGCAGTAATGACAAAACTTGCAGGTAACTCTATTGCTCGTGGAGCTAGTAATTTTATTACTAACAGAATTGCAGACAGACAAGGAACCGAAAATCTTCAAGCTCAACAGCAATTAGCAAGGCAACAACTTCGAGGTGAAGGTTTAAATGTTGCAGATGTTCGTATGAATAAATTTGCTAATGATATTGCTCAAATAAATCGATATGCTCCAATTATGAATGAAGAGCAGCAGCGGAGAGCTCAAGAGCTAACAATGCAGAGAGTTCAAGCTGAAAATGCTCTTTCTGAAGCTGAATCAAAACGAATAAGTTTTGAAAGTCAACTTAGAGTAGCTGCAGCAGCTGCTGGAGTTCAAATGGAAAAAAATATTAATTTGCTCCTAGACAATATAGCTGCCGCGGAAAAAGACGGAGTTGCTATTGATTTTACTTCAAAAGAGTTTGAAGAATTAACTAATTATATAAGCAGTTCTACCAAAGCTTTTTCTGAATTTATTGCTAAATTAGAAAGTAACCCATTACAGATTACATCTGCAGAAATTGATAAAGTCACAGCATCTCTAAGAAAAATGGTTGATGAAGAAATTATTACTGCAGAACAAAGTAAAAAAATTACTGCTGCTTTAAATGGGCTAAAAGGAGCAAACTCTATAAAACAGATAGATGCCGCTTTAAAAGATGCTAATATTACAATGGCTCAATTAGTTGGATTTTTAGAGGGTAGATTGCCAAGAGATATCAATGAAGCAGCAGAGCAGATGTATCATTTTTCAGCGGCTTCAGTAGATGCGGCAACATCTGTTACTTACTTGGAAGGACAGTTTACTCAATTTTCTGCTTCACTTAAATTACAAGAAGTAATGAATGGATTTGCTGGAATTGCAAACGGAGCTTTATCTGCATTGTTTGCAATTCAATCATTAACTAATTTAATGAGTATTCTTTCAGACGAAACTAAAAGTCCTTTTGAAAAGTTAGAAGCTGGTGCAATGGATTTTGCAATGGTTTTCGATTTAGGATGACCTGCAATCCAACAAACAGGCGCCGCAATTGGGACTTTAAAAACTGCTTTACAAGAGTTTAGCGCAGCTCAACAAATCGCAACGGCTGTTAAAGCTGCGGGCATTGTAGTAACAGAAGCAGAAATTGTTGCAACAGAAGAAGAAGCAGCTGCTACAATGGCTGCTAGAATTGCAGAAATTGGAAGCACTGATGCTAGATTAGGAAATGTGGCAGCTGCATTAGCAGAAGCTGCAGTAGAAGGTGTTGTTAGTGGAGAAAAGGCAGCTGAAATTGCTGTTACTTATGGAGTAACAGAAGCTACTGTAGCTGAAACCGCAGCTAAAACTGGTTTAACAATTGCTAATACTGGTTTATTAGCTACAGTGTTGCCATTAATTGCAGCTGCGGCGCCTTTTATTGCTATAGCTGCCGCGGTTGCTGGTACTATTGGATTAATAGTACATTTAGTAGGAGAAGCTGATAAAAGTTTTCATCGTTTTGATACTGCAGTTGTTGAAGCAGGAGAGCATGTAAAACAAGCTAATGAAGCGTATAAACGTTCTACTATTTTAATTACTGATATTGATAGTGCTCTCAAAGGTTTAGATGAAAATCCTTTTGAAAGTTTAACTCGTGGAACTCAAGAATGGAATGAAGCATTACAAAAAACCAATAATAGTGTTCTTGAATTAATTGACAAATATCCAGAATTAGCTCAATATGTTGAGCATGATCAAAATACTGGTGCTTTGATTTTTAATGAACAAGGATTAAAAGCTCAAAGAGAGATTGCTGAACAACAGCAAGCAAGTGCTGCGGCAATGATGGTTGCAGCAAAACAAGAAGAATTAGCTGCTAAAAATAGAAGAGATGCCGTTAATCTTGTTCGTGAAGGAGATTATAAAGCCCTTAAAACTGCAAGTACTTCATCTACATATGTCGAAGGAGCAGCTGACGCTAACGGTGCTCCTATAACAATAAATGGATATGATGAGAGTGGAGCTGGCGCTCAGCTTGAAAAAGCTGCTACGTATATGGCAGAACATGTTGAAACTCAAGTAATGTCAACTGAAGAATTAACTAAAACTTTAGCTGATAACTTAGGAGTAAGTGAAGAAGTTGCAACAGAACTTGCAGCAAATAAAGACAGTATTTATAAATTAGGTGCAGATCTTCAACAAAATACTGTTGCACTTCAATCTGCTACTCAAGCATACGCTGCACAAGTCATGACTGGAACCGGTAAATATGATAATGCGGATGCTAACGTTCAGGGTATTGTGGATAAACAAGTTGCTGGTTATTTAAATGATACTAATAATGAATATTATCAACAAGCCAGTAAACAAGTTAGCGATATGTCTGATAGTGCTAAACGAGCGGCCTATGCTGAACAAATGGGGTACGTGGTAGGTAAAAATGGAGAATACTATACTTCAACAGCTGCTCGTGATTCAGGAGATGAATCTGGAAAAGTCAATTGAGATAATATTGACATAGACACTGCTTTAATTGGTCAAGCCATTGCAGAAGCAATTAGAAATAATGCGGATGGTATTGTTGGTCCAGTACAAGAAGCTTATGATGATATTAAAAATAAAATTGGCGAGAAAGGCGCTAATCTTTTTGCTGGAGAAGGCGAAATAAATGGTGGCGTTCTTCGTTCAATGACTGCAAGTGATTTTGAAGGTTTAGATTTTTCTTTGTTGTCTGAATCTGATTTAAATGCAATGGGATTTTTTGAAGAAAATGGCAAAAATGCTTGAGAAAATTTTAGAGAAGCATTTAACGAAGCTGCAAAAGAAAATCCCATTAATACTGAAGAAGCTATGAAGGCTAGCGAAGCTGCGGCTTCAATGGGTCCAAAAGATGCAGATGTTGATAAAGAACAGTTTAAGCAACTAGCCGAATATATTGGTGAAAACGCTGAAGAAATGGAAGGCTTTAGCGAAGCTTTAGAAGAAGACGCAGATGAACTAGCAGAAGTTACAGAAGAAATTCTTCGATATGATAAATCTTTAGAAAAAGCGCAAGAAAATTTAGAAGATTGACAAAAATTATTGGAGTCTGATGCTGTTGAGGATCATGCAAAAGCAGCAGAAGAATTGTCTAATGTTTATAATGATTTACTAGATGTTGGAGAAGGATTATCTGTTTCAGATGCTTTTGCAACAAATCCTGAAAATCTTGAATTATTACAAGCCGCAATTAATGGTGATATTGATGCGTATGATGAACTTCAAAGAAGAGCAGCTGAAGATATTGTAACAAACATAGCAGTTGATGATTCAGCGGCATTAGCTTCTTTAGATAATTTATGAGCAGAAATGGATGCCATCAATTTTAATGATATTGAAATTGGTGCAACAATAGATGATTCTGGTTTTATCGAAGCTTGTGAAAATATGATTAATGCAGCAGGCATGAGTGCAGAACAAGCTGAGGCAGCTTTATCTTCTATGGGTATTGATGCAGAAGTTGAATCAGAAACAACTGAACAACAAGATCCGCAAACATATGTTAGTTTAATGCCACAATTAGTTCCACGAACTTTTACAAGTACTTTGCCAATTGGTGAAGGCAAAGACGTTAAAATGGAAAGTTATACTGGTACTGTTTATGGTGTTCAGATGATTCCTCAGATTGCACAGACAACAGCTTCTAAAATGTTTAGTGCTTTTGGAATGAAAGTTACTGGTTCAGGAGGAAAAAGTTCTGGTGGTAGCTTAAAAATTAAAAGTGCTAAAAAAGGAGCTGGCGGTGGTGCAAAATATGCCAATGCTTCTCACGGTGGCGGCGCTTCTGGTGGTGGAAAAGGCGGAGGCGGCGGTGGAGGTGGCGGAGGTGGCTCCAAAACCAAGTCCGTAGAAAAAGCTAAAAGTGCTGAATCAAATGACGATATTTATAATAAAGTCAATTCTAAACTTGAAGAATTAGCAGATAATTATACAGAAGTTGATAAAGCCAAAGGCCGAGCGTATGGAGATAAATATCGCAAAGCCGCAGAAAAAGAGATCAATAATCTTCAAAAACAAAATGCTTTACTTAAAGAACGTAATAAAATTTCTGAAGCTAAGAAACAAGCACTTATAAGCGGTCAAGATAATCCTGATTATGGTATTTATCTTAAAGGAGAATCTTTAGCTAAATACGGTTTAACTGATGCTGATAATGATGGTACAATAGATAATTATATTCAAAAATATAATGAAGCATTAGCAAAACAAAATGCCGCGCAAAAAGCTGCGGATGATTATTGAAACTCTCTTGGCGGTGAGATGAATGAGGATCAACAAGAACATTATAAGAAACTCCAAGAGGCTCAAAAAGATGCGGCAGAATATGCGAATAAAATTCTTGATGTAACAAATGAATATCAAGAAGTTTGCGATAAAATTCGTGATGATACAGAACAGATTCTTGAAAATGAGCACGAAATGGAAGATATTGCAATTGATCTCTTCCAAACTGCTACTAAAACGGTTGACACTCTTAAAGATTTGAATGAGTCTAAAGGATGGTTACAAGGATTATTTACTAATCGTGAATCTGATTCTCCTTTCCGTGCATTAGTTGAAGATTTAAATCTTCTTGAAGGATTGTTTGGCACAACAACTACTAATGCAAATCTATTCTTCAAAACAATGATTGATGGAGCAACAGATGCTGCTTCTAAGCAATTTTGAACAGATGCGCGCGATCAAGCGCAAAATAAATTTGGTAATGGCACTTCCATTTTAGATATGCGGCAATTCTATCTTGAAAAATTATTAAGCCAAGAAGGTCGTAATATTTATGGCTCCAATGAAAAACAATATTATGAAGATTTACAAGATCTTTATAATGATATTATTGGAGATATGAAAGACGTCGAGAGTAAATACGAAGATGTTCTTGATGATATTATTGATGCGTATGACGAACTTGCAGACCGTATGGAATTCCGCAATGAACAATTAGAATATGAACTTAACTTCTTAGAGCACCAAAGAGATATGATTGAATTAATTCATGGGGATGAATCATATGATATGTTTGGTATAGTTAATCAAGCACAGGTTGAAGGTACTTTACAAAAAGTTAATGAAGCTAAACTACAATATGATTATTGAGTACGAGAACGCGATAAATATAATAAAGAAACTCAAAAAGAGCTTTGAGAAGAAATGGATAAAAAAGCTCGTGAATTTGGTGAAGCTTTAACAGATGCAACCAAAGAAGCCGCGGATGCAATGGCTAAACAATATGAGGATGCTACCGAGGCCGTAATTCAACATTTTAGGGACGAATTATTTGGTGGCACTCTTGGTGACGCGGGATTCTTTGAAAAAGAATGAGAAATGGCTAATGACCAAGCGGAACAATATCTTGATAATGTTGAACGTGGAATGGAGCTTGAAAAACTTCGTGGCCGCATTCAAAAAATTCAAGATGATGTTATAGATGCAACCGATCAAAAGTATGCAGATAGAGCAAAAGCTATTCTTAAAGCATTAGAAGACCAAAAGAAAGCAATTATTAACAACCAAGGTGAACTTGAATACGTTAATGCTTTATCACAATTTGACGTTGATTTAGCTAATGCTAAAATTGAAGCTTTACAAAAACAAATTGCTCTTGAAGAAGCACAACGTAATAAAAATCAAATGCAATTACGTCGTGACACGCAAGGTAATTATCGTTATGTTTATAGAGCAAATCAAGATGATATTTTATCGGCACAAGAAGAGTTAGCAGACTCTGAATACGAAATCTATGAGATGTCTAAAGAACGTTATTCAGACATTTTAAATGAACGTTGGCAGGTACAGCAAGAATATGAAGATAAAGTTCGATTTGCTAATGAACGATATAAAGATGATCAAGATAAATTAAACAAAGCTCTCAATGAAATTAATGAATGATATGTCGAACGTCAAGTAAATCTCGGTTTAGAACTTAAAGATGCTCAAGAAGGTATGATTGAAGGCGTTCAACATCTTGCGGAAGATACTAGCGATTATGTTTCTCAAATGTTTGAAGATATTGCAGATTCTATGCAAGAAAATTGAGCAGATACACTTGAACAAATTGGTGTTATCTATTCTGCTGAATTACATAATTTAACAGAAGATACAGATAAATTCCGAGAAAGGGTTCAACAAGCTCAAGATGAAACAATTACCGCGGCAGAAACTTTTGATGATAAACTTCGTGTCTTAGAAGATACAGCAGAAACTAGTTTTTCAAATATTAATGAAATTATTAATGACGTAACAAAAGATATGAGTTCATTAAATGAATCAACAGAAGAGTTTATGCGTATTATTAGAGGGGACACTGGAGAAATCGATGATGCGACGTTGGCATTAGAAAGATATCAAAAACAAATCGAAAGCTTACAAAGTTCTTCTAGCGCATTGGCTTCTTCTTTGCGACAGGCGCAAAATGAATTAGACAGTAAAACACGCGAAGCTGCAAATTATAAAACTCAAATTGAAAAAGTCTCAAAAGGCGATGGATATTTTGATAAAGATGGTGTTTATCATGATAATCCAAAATCAACAAGCGGCAGCAACAATAACGGATATACCGATTCACAAATAGCATGAGGTATTGCTCAAAATATTTGAACATATGGTAGTTGAGGGAATGATCCAGATAGGCACAGCCGTATTACTGCTAGATATGGCGAAGCAATTGCCAACCTTACTCAACAATATATTAACGAGTATGCTAGTACTGGGGATTTAGTCAATTGAGGTAGTGATGTTTGAGGTTACGCTACAGGTGGTTACACCGGTACATGAGTCGATGGCAGTAAAGATACTGAAGGAGGAAGATTAGCTCTTCTTCATCAAAAAGAGCTTGTATTAAATGCTCAAGATACTGAAAATCTTTTAGGTGCTGTTGATATAGTACGTCAAATTATCAATAATATGAAAAATACAGATGCTCTTAATATGCCTTCAATGTTCGGAGTTAATTCTAATGTCGGAGATAGCATAGAGCAGCGAGTTGAAATCGTTGCAGAATTCCCTAATGTTGATACGGCAGAAGATATTAGAGAGGCGTTGTTAAGTTTAGCTGATAATGCCTTCCAATATGCGTATAAAACACGATAGGGCAAAATATTATAATTAAAACTCTTTTATCTTTAAAAATATTAGGAATATGAGATAAAAGGTATTTATAGGGAGAAGTCTCATACTTCTCCCTATTTTTTTTATTTGTAAAGGAGAGTTTAATGGCTAATTCAAAAAAAATAGATAGTAATACTATCTTAAAAGCTGTTGATGTTTTAGTCAATAAACGTATCGAAGATTTAGATTTAGATAAAACAATCATCGCTACTATTGATAAAGCGCTAGCTCCCGCGCAAGATGGGTCGCATAGAGTAAAATATAACGGAGGATTTTTTACAGCTTATGCTTCTGTTGGAACTACTTATGCGCCAAATACAACAGTATATGTGCAGATTCCTCAAAATAATTTCTCAAATAGAAAAATAATTTTAGGAAATGCTAGTTCTTACTATGTTGGAAATACGATTCAAACGGTTTCATCAGCAATAAATGATTATTCTATCATTGGAACAAATACTTTAAAGTTAATTAATGAAGAATATGCTATGAATGGCGTTGGTTTAAATTCCTATAGTGAAACAAAACAGAATGGTGTTTATCAAGATATTGTACTATTATATGATAGAAATAAAACGAATCAAGTTCCTTATAATTTAAATATTCCTCAATTAGAAACTTATATAAAAGATGCTAAAGCTGTCATGCTTTCAGCAGATTTTCGTACTTCTTTAGATCAACATCAACAAAATCAAGTTAAAGCAGAATATGGATTAATTTTTAATTTAATTTTTAAAAATAAAGAAATAGTTTATTCTACAAATGGTGAATTATTTACAGCAGTTTCTAATAATGTAAAAGCTTATTTACCAGACGGAGAAACTTTATACTCTATGTTTGATTTTCAACAACAAATTGAAGATCAAATAAATAATATTTCTGATTTTGATATTTTAAAAAATAATTTAACAGCTATTTATATAAAAATTATAGATTTTCTTGATATTAATAAAGAAAAATTTACAACACAAGAAAAGAGTATTTTTACTGCTTATCAATTTTTAATAGCAGAATTATTAAATAGTGAAAATATTAATAATTTAATAGAAAAATATTCTCAATGATTTGATCAGTCATTAACAAATTTACAAGATAATATTAATCAACCTGAAAAGATTCTTTCATATGTTTTAGATAGTTCACATATGGTTGGTAATCCTTTTCTTTTTTCACAATTTTCTAATCAATATACTATTTTTCCAATAGATGTAGAAGATTTTATTGGAATTGATCAAATAGCTTTTTATTGTAAAGGTTTTATAGAAAATATTGATGGATATAATTTTGTTGATTCTAATAAATTAAAAATGTTAGATTCTGACGGTCAATATCATGGAAAAGATATTTGAGTTAAGAATGTTCAATTCTTAGCTTTAAAAGAAATTTCTTCTGAATATGGTGATTATAAAATTACTGTAAACACTCCAAATGGAGCTATCTTTTATAGTGTAAATGAAGAAGAAACTTTAATTGCGAAGGCAAGAACTACATATAAAGAATGAACAAATATTAATGATAATTGTACTTTTTATTGATTTGTAAAAGATATTAGAGTATCTTCTTCTCAAGATGATAGATATAATTGACATGGCGGAGTTGGTTGAAGATATTTAGGTGATATTAATCATGAACATGCTTCACAAATTATTTTAAAAGCTTCTGACAATAAAGCTTATGAAAATATATATTTATGCACGGCGGTCTATGACGACGGTAGCGGTTCATTTATTACATTAAAAGAACAGTTTATCCTTTATAATGAAGCCTGTAAGCGCAATATTACAATTGAATCAGATCTTGGAACGAAATTTAAATGAGATGGCGGCAAACCGTTATTAACTTGTTTAATTGATGGAAAAGAATCATTCTTTGAATCAAATAAGCAAGATAATCAATTTAAATTTTATTGGTCTAAGCGAACCGCAGCAGGTGAGATATTTACTTTTACTCAAACATATGATGAAGTTAAAAATCAAATTGATAGTATTTTAGATTATAATACTAGAATTAGTTTAAATAAAGATGCTATTGAATTATTAGATGTTTCTTATCCTTTAGGAATAAATGGAAATAAGATACAATATCCTATCAAAAATATTAGAAATGCGTCACAAATAAATTTTGAATGTCAAGTTTATACTGTTGATATGCAAACAGATATTGATAATTTAAGTAAATGATATTGTATTGGAACCGGGAGCATTGCTTTATATAATGAAGATATTCCAACATTGAATAATTTTACAGTTGTAATTGACAATGCTAATCAAATTTTTCAATATAGCGAAACAGGAGTAAGTCCTTTATTCGCAGGAAATATTACACCGACTGATTTTAGGCATACAGAACCGATAGAAATACTTCAATTAAAAGCTCATTTATATGATCCGAATGGATTAGAAGTAAATGAAGGAACTTATAGTGTTAATTGGCGCTATCCTATAGTCGATACATTAATTGTACCACCAGAAAACTTATATGAAAATATTGTTACACATGATTTTGATATGGTTGAAGGTCAAACAACTGATTTTTCTATCGCGCCATCGTATGATTATGATTGTACGAATAATCAAATTCAATGTATTATAAAATATGGAAATGAAACCTATACAGCTTATACAGATTTTTATTTTGGAAAAATTGGTGATAATGGAACAAATGGTACAGATATAATAGCGAAGATTATCACAATAAATGATAATAGACGGATTTTAGATACTCAACCATTAACAGTTTATGAATATAAAAATGGAAATGAGAAGAGAAGTCTTTGAAATATTTCGACAACTTCTAATTCATTAGATCCAATTCTTGAAGTAAAACTTTATAACAGGTCTATTGAAATTCCTTCATCTGATTTTACCAGTGTTCATTGAGAAGTCTTAGGTGGAACTAATAGAAGTAATTATTGAGAGTTTGATGATAGTGATAATAGTTTGCAAAATAATCAAATAAGATTACATTATAATTGTGAAAAAAATAATCATTATACCAACTTAATAATTAAAGCGACTGTTACAATAAGAGAAAAAGAATATCATTGCGTTTATCCTATTTGTGTTGTTCAAACAAATGGAGCATTAGCAGATATTCAATCAGAACTTTTACCTGTAACTGGTAAAAATTTATTATATTTAGATAATAAAAAATATCTAAAACAAATTCTTTATAACGCGGACGGCCGCACTCCCTTATATAACAAGAATCAAGGAGTATTTTTACACGGGTTAGAAGGACGTTATACTGAATGAAAGGTGGCGGGTGGCCTTGGACAATCAGGTGAGATAGAAAATAATACTATTCCTATTCGTCTATTGGAAGAAAAAGATAGTATTAATGGTCAATTTGTATTACAAACCGTTAATAAAGATGGCCTTTATATTTTGCCAACAGAAGATTATAATGGAGTAAGTTGTGATAATAGAGTAGAAATTATTACTTATTCTTCCTTTGAGGCTAAACAGACTCTTGATGATATTACACAAAACATAAAAAATTTAACTAATACATATAATGAAAATATAAATAATATTAATCAACAAATTCGGCAAGAAAATATTGATTATAGAAATAAAAAGATTAATTTACAAAAAGAGCATGAGCAACAAATAAAAAATATTAATGAACAATATAAAAATTCACCAGACGAATTACAGATTATTTTAAATGAGAATAATGATGCTTATACTGAACAACAAAATATTCTTTTAGAAGAGCATAATACAACACTAGACAATTATAACAATGAAATTAATATATTAACACAAACATATAATACAGAAAGTGCGGCTCTTCAAAATAGTTTAAGTGATTCAAATTTAAACAAAGTAAAGATTTTAGTTCCAATTTATATGTCTTTAAATGTTTATGGTCTTGCTTCTCTTAATGCATGAGATGGAAATCATGTTGACATTAATGAAGATGCAGGATATATAGTGGCTCCACAAATAGGTGCTGGTAAAAAAGAAAATGATAATACTTTTACTGGTGTTGTAATGGGAGAGATGTCTGCTTATGGTGAGGATGAATCAGATATTGGTTTATTGGGACTTTCGCATGGTAAACAAAGCATATTTTTAGATTCTAAGACTGGAAATGCTTATTTTGGTTTACCAAATGAAAATAAGTTTGGTGGACAAGGAACTCAAGGATACAATGAAGGTCGTATTGAACTTGTGCCTGGCGGAGTTAGTAAAGTTGGTGGTTGACGCCTTGGCCGTCGTTCTTTATATTATACTGCTTCTGGAGAAATATCTGATCCTTATAACGACAATTATGCTACTGAACATGAACATGATATTGCTCATAGCGATCAAGGTATTTTATTAACTGCTATTGGTGAACCTTATCAAAAAAATGTATCAGAAGATCATCCAGATTATAATAAATGGTTTTATCGTGGTGGTCCGTATGTTTCAATTAAAGGACGTGAATTAACAGCTGGTGATGTAAATACTGAGCCTGGTACTAATATTGCAGAAGGAGACTCTTTAGAATTACAACTTGATCCTTTACAACGCAGTATTTTTTCTATTTTTAGGCACAGAGGTAATCAACGAATATTATTATCTGGTATTGATAATAAAGGACGTTTTATTGCTAATAGATTACAAGACGGTGCTTCTAGTAGTGGAAGTGGAGTTAATGGTAGTACGAGCTTTTCTGTAAGCGATATTTGAGCTTTTGGTGATATAGAAGATAATCCAACTCATATTGGCGCGCAATTTGAAGCAGGAAATAGCGTTGATAATACAAAAACTTTTATTTCTTTATTTGCTGAAAAAAATACAGTAGATGAAGATGACGGAACAATTTATATTACCGGTGGAGAGCATGGCTCATCTGGTAATCGTAGTGATTATACTCGTCCATTAAGTATTCATGGAAAAACTCTTAGTTTATATGCTTTTGATGGAATTGATGGAAATAATAATAATAAAACTTCAAAATTTACTAATTCTAAAATCACTTTGTCTAAAGATGGAGTATATTTAGGAAATACTTCTTCTGTAAAACAAGGATATTTAAATATTTCCATGAATAATAATAATGATAGTGAATTTAATATTACAGAAAGCAATATTAATTTTAATTTTGGTAAAAAACATAATATAGAAGTAGCTGATTCATATATTTTTAATGGTGGAAATACTTGAACAACAAATGTTGCGAGTGCCGCAAGTATTTGGGCAAAGGGTAATGCTAATTTTAGTTCTGAATTAAATTGTAATCTTTATGGAGAAAATACTAGTTCAAATACAAATAATTACCTTCGACCATTTTTATTAATGGGACAAACCAGTGGAAGCTCTCCTGTTTCAAGAATTCAATTGGGGTATTATACTGGAGCGAGTGGTCGAAGTGGGAATACAACAGATGGTTATATTTATTATAACAGTTTTTTACGATTAACTCCTACAAATGGTAGTTATTTACATTCTAAAGGAAACTTTAATTTATATTCTGTTGGTAAAATGAATATTACTCAAGATGCAAGTAATGATGGTTTGAATATCAATAGTTATAATGATAATGCAGGAGGCCTTGTTTATATAAGGCTTAGACCTAATAGTGGGAATACTTTAAATTTAAATAGAGCAATAGGAACAATTAATGTGTCAAACGAAAATGAAAATCCCCAAGTTAGTATTACGACAAATGATGGTGCATATATTAGGCACCAGTGAGGCATTAGACCGAAATTAGTAGAGACAAATGCTATTAAAGATAGTGTTGGATGAGCTATTAAGCCAGGTATTCAAACTAATTGAATTACTATGCCAGAGAATGATAGTAGTTGACTATATTTTAAAGAACATACTATTACAGGCAATGGAACATATGGTGGTTATAGTCATAGTTATTCAGCAAAAGCTAGTACATTATATGGATTTATTCAACAACTTTTAGATAAAATTAGTTTAGTTGATGCATATGCTCAATATATTAATAGTAGATTTAGTGAACTAGGTGCGGTTGCTTATTGAAACTCTGTTGGATGAGGTGACATTTCTAATAAACCTTCAAGCTTTACTCCGAGTTCGCATAGTCATACTTCATCAAGTAGTTTCTTACAATATATTGGAGCTACTCCAAATGTTACTATTGATGGACATACTTATTATTTGAATAATTATGAGGTTAGTGCAGTTACTGTATCATAAACAAAATAAAAGGAGATAAAAGGATGAATTTACAAACACGTTTAGAGGTCCAGGGAGCCACTCAGCAGTGGGTGGCTTCTTTTATGACACAGTATAATATTTCTCCATCAATGATGGAAGATGCTTTAAATAAAGTGTTATGTACTTTAAAAGATCAAGTTATGATAGAATTTTTAAGCGCGGCAGCTGCGGAAGAGCAGCCTCCGCAAGAGGAGGAAGAGGATGCCAACATTACCGATTAATAAAATTGAGCGCGGACAGGGTGAGTCTGTTGAATCTGTAAATATAGGGGCTGCCGCAGAAGACGTATATATTACATTATCAGTTAATAATGAACAAGAATATATTACTTTAGCAGATTTCGCTAAATATTTATATAATTATTTTGAGACAGGTACGTTTTTAAGTTATGGGACACTTGCTCCAACAAATGCAAATTTGAATACAAAACTTTGATATGACACTAGTGGTAATTAATTAAGGAGAATATAATGGCAACTACATTGGTAAATACTTTATATCCACCATTAGTAGATACTTTTATGCCTGCTTTTGTTTATACTTCTGAAGAAGCATATATTGTTTTTTCATTATCTCCTTACAATACACCTGAAATGATTAATAAAATTCATGTGTCTTTAGTAGACCAAAAAACAAACGAGTATGTTTTAGAAAATAGAGCATATGAAGCACAAACTAAAACAGCTGTTGTTCAAGGTATTTTAATTAAAGATGTTGAAAATGAATTAAATCTTTATAAAGATCCAGAAACTGAATTATATTGGATTGCGATTCCAAAAGATTATTTAATTTCAGAAACATTAGATACTGGAAGCACGCCAAGTAAAAATTTTAAAACAGAAACTTGATATCAAGCACAGTTAAGATTAGATTGTTCATCTAAAAAATTAAATGATGAAAATGTAGTTTTATCTCAATATATTTTAACAGAAAGGCCTTATTTTTCAGAATGGTCAGGTGTTACTTTATTAAGAGCTATTCCTAGACCAGTTTTTTGTTTTAATGGTATAGATGATTATATGAGTGATCCAGAAATACAGACTGGTTCAGATGGAATTTCTACAAGATATACTTATATTCAACAAACTTATCCTGCTTATAATAAAGGTTTTATTCCAATAGCCGCTCAAATTCGATGAATGTCTCCACCAGAGACAAACACTGAATATTTAGATCATTATCAAATTACTATTTTTTCAACAGATAATTCTAATATAGTGTTAGTTGATTCAGGCGTTATTTATGTCGGAAATAATGAAAAAGATTCTGTTTATTATCTAGCAGACATGAATAACGCCACTATTGGCGAATCCTATGTTATTCACATTGAAGCAGAAACACGAAACGGTTATAAATGGTGAGATGAAAAAACTATTGAAATAGCTACTTTTAATAATCAGAATTTTGAATTAGAGTGAACTTTTAATACAATTTTACTAAATAGCTATAACGATGTTACTTCAGGAGATACAATAAATTGAAATGGGACTGAAGTTGTAAATTATAATGATTTATCTCAACGAATTGTAACAGAAGAGGATGGTTTTGTTGTTGGTAATGTAAAATCTAAACAAGAAATGTATCCTGGATATTTATATATTTATAGATGTTCTAGTGCAGATAATTATAAAACAAATGAAATTATTCAAGTAACATATCATAAAGGAATGATCGATCAAGACTTTGAAGACAGAACTGTTTGTAGTTTATTACAATATAAATATAGGGCACAATATCATTATAAAGAAGGCGGGACATGATCTCCTGTTAGAACAGCTCCTATGTTTGTTTTCCCCAATTTTTATGATATGTTATTCTTGCGGCAAGATAAACAATTAGCAATTCGTTTTGATGGGGCGATTAATTCATTAAAACCAGTCGTAAATAGGGTTAAAATAGATACCTTGGGTGGAAAATATCCTAAATTTGCTGAAAATGCTCGCATGAATTATAAACAATTTTCTATTAGTGGTTTAATTAGTGCAGAAGAAGATTTTAACAGAAAATTTTTAGATGATAATGATGATGAATTTGCTCCAACCTTAGAAGCATATGATGAGCATATCGGAAACGAATATCAAATACGCAATGATACTATTTTAAATGCGGTTGAAGATCCTTTTACACAAGGACAACACGATACATACCTTCATGATAATTGATATTGAGAAAGAGAATTTAGGGAGAGAGTCATTGCTTGATTAAATGACGGTGAACCTAAATTATTCCGTTCAATGACTGAAGGAAATATGATAGTTATGTTAAATGATATATCATTAACTCCTAATAAAACTATCGGTCGTAGATTATATAGTTTTAATGCTACAATGTATGAAATTGAAGATGGCAATGATCTTCAAAAATTACATGACTATGGCGTTATAACAATTAGAAATGATGAAGCCACCGCATTAAAAGCAAAAGGAAAAAATAGTGACGATTCTGATGACGAAGATGATGAAACTGATACTATAGAAATTGTTAGAATTCAGCAATATAATCTTAAAAATGACAAATATATTGTTGGAGAAGACTTAGTTACTGGAAGTGTATTAGTTACAGATTCTGCTTTTGGTGGATGAGTTGATCCTATTACTATTTTAGATCAATTAAATCAAGAATATACGGGAATACTCAAAAATCAAAAAGTTAGAAATGGGTCTATTCTCATGAGAAACCTCCAAATTCAGTTTACCTCTAAACCTTTTTGAATGGTTAATAATTCTACTCTAAGTACAGAAATTGATGGCGTTTCAGTTGATAAATATTTAGAACAATTTGGAGGACAAAAATCTTCTTCTTATATAGCAGAAAATTTCTTGCTAGGATATAAATTAAGATTACGACTTCAAACAGACTCTGTTGAACAAACTGAAGTTCAATATAAAGACATTTTTGTTAATCCGAAAGGATATTATCAAATTCCAAGTGATTTAAATGTTACTGGATTACAGTTTTTTAATGGAGAAGAGTATGAATTAAATTATATTTTAGAATATCAAATTGAATATACTAAAGAATCTACGATTACTAGGGTTGAAAAAGTGAAAGATATTGTTGGACAATATACGAATACTTTTTATCCAAATGTTAGTTTAGGTTCTACTATTAGAGAGCAATACCATCAAATTGGCTATCGTAATGTTACAATTAATGAAACTGAAGAAATAAGTTATGTTGTTTCAGAACAAAAAATGCAAAATTGAACTGGTATTAGTTTTGATGTAACACCTTATGCTTTATTAGAAATTAAAACAGTTGGTAGTAATAATTGAGAAAAACGTTTAGTTGGTCAAACTGGTGTGTATAATTTAATGACGGAATTTGATATTGAAGATGTTAGATTCTTAGGCCGTCGGATGGTTCAATCTCCAAATGATAATAGACCTTATTTAGATGAATGGCAATATGTTTTAGATGAATCTGTTACTGGCGCAGAAGATCAAATTTATTCTCGTTACTGGTATAACTATATCACAACATCGGATCCATCTAAAATTAGAATAGAAGAAACTGAAAATCTTGTTTATTGAGGTTTCTCTAACGAATATAATATGCAAAGTCCTAATAAACATTGAAATGATTTAATGGCTAGTTCTGAAGCTCAACAAGAATATGGATATTTGTTAATTGCAAATATTGAAAATCCTCAATATAATACTATTTATAAAATAACAGATGAAAATCGTGAAAATGAAGTATTTGTTATTTATTATTTAGATCAAGCATGATATGAAGTTGAATTTTCCGATGGCGATTTTTCTGTTTGTACAGCAAAAGTTCCTCTTTACGGTTCTATTAATTATCGAGGAACAGTTATAAAACAATATTTCGCTTCAGCTTAGGAGGTTTTTATGAGAAAGATATACCCATACCTCCAAGACAGCTATATATATAATTCCAATGAAGAAATAAAAAGAAGGGTTTTTTTACAAAAAATAGATGAATTTGCAAATCAGCGGCAGTATTTTAAAATTACTTTGTTAAATTGAGAAGAAGAGCCTATCAAAGACATAGAAGGACAAATTACGTCTGGCTCTATGTCAAAAGATGGCTCTTCTGCCGTCAGAGTAACTTGTTCTTTAACTTGTAATGTAAGTTATGGAGATTATAATGTTGAAGATATGGAATCTGATTTTAGTATAAATAAGAAAATTTTCTTAGAAATTGGCGTTAAAAATGACTCTGATGAATATTTAGAATATCCTATCTTATGATTTCCGCAAGGCGTTTTTTTTATTAGTTCTTTTAGTGCTGCATCATCTACAGGAGGATCTGTTTCAATTAACATTTCTTTAAAAGACAAAATGGCAATGTTAAATGGAGATGTTGGCGGAACGTTACCTGCTTTAGTTGTTTTAGACACAATGGCTACTCAACTTCCAACAGGAGAATATAGTGAACAAAAAGTTTTAATATATGAAATTATCCAAGAGCTAGTAAATCATTATGGTGGAGAACCTATTAGTAACATTGTAATTGAAGATATCCCCCGTCGTATTCGTAAAATTATGAAATGAAATGGTGATACTAAATTATATATGACTCAAACCGCAGATAATCATTATGAAGAAGAAATTCCAAGTGCGGCTAACGGTATAATGTATCAATATACTTTAATAGAGCCAGATGAAGAAGTAAACTATTTGACTTTTAATCCTGGAGACGATGTTGGATATATAATGTCTGATTTTGTTATTCCTGATGAATTAACTGCTAATGCGGGCGAGTCAGTTGCGGCAGTTCTTACAAGAATTAAAGAAATTCTTGGTAATTATGAGTTTTTCTATGATGAATTTGGAATTTTTCATTTTCGAGAAATTAAAAACTATATCAATACTACACAGGGCAAATTAGTATTAGAAGAAACTTCAGAAAAACAATATTTAGTAGAAACAAATAACTCTAAGAGTGTTTACACTTTTACCGATACTGGTAACATTACTAGTATTAATGTTACCCCACAATATGATAACATTAAAAATGATTATATTGTTTTAGGATTAAGACAAAACACTGTTAATGATATTAGTTATGAAGTACGATATCATTTAGCAATAGATGAAAAACCTAAACCAATAGGCATACAAATGGGTGTTTCTTATCCATACTATGCCGTATATGGTGGAGACACTCTTAGTAACTATAATGAAATTTTAGTTTTATTCAGTGAAAAAAATGAATATGGATATACTGGAAATATAGTTGCCGGGTTCGCCAGAAATGTTGGCAATACTTTACCAGAGATAGGTAATTTAGATGATTTGTATTACCTATATGATTCAAACAAGGTTTATTATTGGACTGGAAGCGTGTACGAAGAAGTATTTTTATATGACTCTACTAAACCAGAAACCGAACAATTACAACCTTGTAAAATTTATGGAGGAAGATCTGGTAATATTTATTATGTTAAAGATTGAAGAACCCTGTTATATTTAAAAGGTAAATTAGCAGAAATAAATGGAACTGATAAAGGTTACTATTATGAAGAGCTAAATGCTAATTGACCAACTGTATATAATTTAATAGATCAGTGTTTTTGAGCAGAAATACCTCCAGATGATGCGGAAGCTCCAGAATGAGCAGATATAGCTACGCCGCACACAGAATGGCGTACTTTGGCAGATGGAAATTATTATTTAGACTTTATTAACGCATCTACTTCTACTCTTGGAAAATATAGCGTTAATGCGATTGGTCGTCGTTCACAGGTAACAAAAGATGATGAAATTAATTGTCTTTTTAATCCAGAAATTCCAAATGTAGATATTTTAAATATAGATGATATTTCTTATAATACATCTCAAAACACTGCATTAAGACCAGCATCAACTATTGAAGAACAAAGAGCAGAGTCTATAGCACAAGGACAACCTTTTACACAAGTTGGAAATGAAATTTATTCTTGTTTAATTCCTGGTGGTTATCATAATTGTGCTTATGACCAAATAAAATATGAACTTTATTTGCATACTCGCTATCAAAAGACTGTTAGTTTAACAGCTTTACCTGCCTTTTATTTAGCTCCAAATAGTAGAGTTACAATTAATGAAAAAAGTACTAATACATTTGGAGATTATGTTATTAACAACATTGGTATTACTTTTGGTCCAGGCGCAAATATGAGTGTTAATGCAAATGAAGTATTTGAAAGAGAATAAAGGAGGGTAAAAGTTGGCTAATACTGCATATAGTATGAACCAATTTAGATATAATACTGGATCCACTTGTATGCAAGAAATAGAAGCGATCCCTTACTATCTAGATTGACAAATTGAAACTGATACATCTCCTTTCTATCGTGATGTTGTTTTTCAATTACCAGATAATCAGTCTTTTGAAGCAAATAAATCTTATTATCTTACTTTTGGGATACCAAGAGATTTAAATTATGATTTTGATATTGCTATAAAGCTTTTAGCTCCAATAGACGGAAATTTTAGATATAATGAAGCTAAAACAAAATATCAGTTTGTTAAATATATAAATAATAGACGGAGTTCTACAAATGGAACTTCTAATAGTTTAGTTACATTATATAAAATTGTGGGAGAAGACCACGCTAGAGTGGCAATTCAAAGCTATGATTATCCTGGAACAAATACACAACCTAATGTAAATAATAATTCAACTTATACTACAACAAATGGTCAATTTTATGAAGTATTAAATCCTGGATTTAGTGGTTATACTTATGGACAAAATCGTTTATATCATAATAGGTTAAATGATACTTATTGAATGTTTAGAGGGAAAAATGGTGTTACCACTTTAACAGCAGACGCAAATTATGATCCATTTGGTACAGAAGATTCACAAAGATGAGATAATATTCTTGCTGGTACAAACGATGTTGTTTTAAATTGAGTGTGAGAAACAAACTCAACGACAGAAATGGCCTATTATAAATGTGTTTTTACACCTGCGCAGGATAGCTTTAATGCTATTCTTTTACAATTACAAAGAATTACAGAAGACCCTGATATTCTAACTTCTGCAAGAGTGGGATATCCCGCAGGAAAGTGTATTAATCAAGTTGGTAGTACGGGTTATGGTTCAAGTATTAATGGACGATATATTAATTTAGAACAAAATATAGAAGATAATTTTTCTGTTGCGGATACATTTAAATTATATAAATTGAAAAATTTAAATGAAAATGGCGGCAATATATTAGCCTCTAATGGTAAAACGATTGTTCGTTTTGGTATTTGAGGACACCCAGAATTAATGATGGCTATTAATGGTGAAGAAGTACAAATTGGTTCAAGTGGTTATTACGAATTAAATGAATTTAACGTTAATTCATTGTGTGTAGTTGCCGATGGGCCAAAAGATACTTTCGTTTTAGATTATCAATATATTAGATAGGGAGGAAAGAATGTCATTAGAAAGTTTCTATGGTGGCAAGCAAGGGCTTTCCTCCATTATTAAAAAATCTTTTAAATATATCAGTGAAAATGATCCTGCTTTTGTTGCGTTAGGTGAAAGAAACAATAATATTCTTGTAGAAGGGTCTCGCGCGATAGAAGAATATAGCGCTGCGCAGCAAGAAGCTCTAGATAATAACGAGGTAATGGAATATTGTCTCAGTCAATCTGGATATGAAGATGTTTGATATGGCGAACTTTGTATTATTGATACGGTAAACAAAAACAATCCTGCGAACGGTTGTTTATTTAGACGTACATTATCTAGACAAGGTACAACTTATCCGATTGATATCTATGGATCGAATGGTGCTATGATTGAAAATGCGGATCTGCGTTTATCGGCAGAGTATATAGGTCAAATTGTTGGCCCGCAATCAGGTACTCCTTTTATGTCTATTGGAACATTAACTGATATTGATGAATTAGCACAAGCAGAAATTCCAGCTTATGCAGAAACCAAATATGAAATTGATGAAAATAACGTTCCAGTGGTTATAACAGATCAACAATTGCCAGCAGGCAATTTAACATATAGACATGACGGAACTCAAGAAGGAATGTTTATTCCAGGTAGCGCTTCTGGAGTAGATAACATTCAATATAATTGATTTAATATTAGAAATTCTACTAATGGAGTTGATACAGAATCTTGAGTATACTTAGGAGTTCAAATTCCTTATCTCGTTCAAAATTTTCAATATAGCAGCATAGAATATTGAAAATCAATTAGCGCAAATAATACTACCCCTAATAGAAATTTTTATCAAAATTGGCAAATAAAAATGCCAAGAGGGGTTAGAGGAAATGGAATTTCTAGAATTCGTCTAACAACTTTAGCAACAGAACAAAACAATGATAATAATAAAATTTATCAAAGTTTTGATGTAATTCAACATACTACGAGTACTTCTGCAGATTCTTATAGTATTGCTACTACAGGAGCAGCCGCGGCAGTTGTAAATGCAGCATTTTTAATTGGAAAAATACAAGGATCTAAACCAACAACAGCCAATGCTGCGAATACTCCTTTTTATGTCTGTGATTTTACTATTTTTAATAGCAATGATTCAAATAATCAAGGAAAAACAGTAACAATTTATATTGGTGTACCAAAAGATATTGAAAACTTTGCTCTTGCAAATAATGGTACTTTGACTATTACATATCAAGATAAAAGTACTCAAAGTTGGTCTAAAAAGTTAAAATGAATTAGTACAATAACTTTTAATACGTCTACCGGTATTCAAACTATTACTTATAATACAGGTGATACTACAACTCTTAATTTAAATATTCCTAATAGTGCAAAATTTGAACAATCTACTGGTATATTTACAATTGGCACAACAAATAGTGAAGAATACAGATTAAAAGATGCTACAAATACAGCAAATGATTTTAAGTTTAGATATCCTACCAATGTTACTTTAAATGGGGATGCTACTACAGGTAATTATAATCAGTCACGACAAATAGCTGTCACTTATAATATTAATTCAAATGGTACAGCGTCTCCGCAAACTACTTTTATTGGTAGTCCTGTAAATTATATTCAAGATATGGTGTTAGTAAATGACGTTACTAAACCTTATAATGGACATTTATTAGTTCTATTTAATGATCCTACACATAGACCGACTTCCGCGCAAATTGATAGTAACAATCAATGACAAGGAAAAACTTGATATAATAATGTTACAGGAACAAATATCGCGGCGAATGCTAATATTTATTGGTGAGATATTGGTTCTCCTATTGGATATTATGATGGTTTAATTACTGGCGAAGTTTTAAATTTTGTTAGAACCAATAGTAATAATAATTATAACATTGAAGGTGGAACAAATATTATTAATAAAAATAGTATTGTTTCTGATTCAATCGCTTATCTTTCTACTGAATATCCAAATGGTTTAACAACTATTAATGTGTCAAGCACAGGACCTGTTATTAATAGACAGGGTGAATTAGTTGCAGCAGTTTTTAAAACAAATGAAAATCTTGATGTAACTCATTTCTTTGGTTATGATTATAATACTGGAACTTGAAATTTAATTGAATCTCGTTCATCAAATACTTCTGATTTTGAAAATTCTGTTGATATGAAAGTTAATGGATGAGGTTACAGTAAAGTATTAGCTGCAGAAGGATCAACATTAACGCAAATGACTCTTACAACTACAACTGCAGCGACAGGATTGTATGCACCATGAATTCATGACGCTATTTATCCTATTGGAAACATATTTGCATAGGAGTTTTAAATGCGAAGTATACAATTTGTCGGTCCTTATGCTGCAGAACACAGTGAAACAGTTTCATTAGGAGCTTTATATAAAATTTTACAAATAGGTATAGAGCATCCGCACTCTATACCTATTCAAGAATATGAAAATACTGAAACTAAAGTACAAACAATAATAAAGATAGATGGAATTGATTATGCTATTTGTGATAATGACATATTAGAAATTCCTGGATTATATCAAAGTTCATTAACTTTTAGTTTTCCTGAAAGAGTTAATGAATATGTTATTATAGATATAGCTTTTAAAGATATAAGCGATGAATAGAGGTGAATATGGCAGAAATAACTTTATTTACTGAAAAAGTAAGAAATCCAGTAGATAATTCTTGGATTGCTTTACGTCAAGTAAAAGGTGATGATACAACTGGCAACGTTACCTCTATACAAAATTTAAGTCCTAATGGTTCAGTTGGTTTATGTATTACTGCTGTTAGTTCTCCAATTACTGCCACCACTGTTTCTGCGGGAACAACTATTAAACATGTTAATTCTGGTGTAACAGCAGATACTTATGGTGTAACAGCCACTACGGCTTTAACGCCAACTTTTGGTGCAACTTTTGATGTTCCTGGTTTTAAAGTTAATGCAACAGGACATATTACTTCAGCTGGAAGTCATACTGTTAAAATTCCAAATACTACTGCGACAACTGCAGCAGCAGGTTTAATGTCTGCGGCAGATAAAACAAAATTAAACGGTATCGTTCTAGCTACTACTTCAGTTGATGGTTTGATATCGTCAGCTGCTGTAACAAAATTAAATGGAATTGCAACTGGTGCTGAAGTTAATCAAAACGCATATGGAAAATTAAAAATTGGAAGTACAACAGTAACAGCATCAAGTAAAACTGATACGGTTACTTTTGCAGCAACTGGTAGCAATTTAACAGTAACTTTTAATTCTAGTAATAATATTGTTTACGAGGCAATCCCTGCAGCTGTTGTATCTACAACTGAACCAACACAAGCAGGCGTAGCAATTTGAATTGAACCATAAGAAATAAGATATGGGGCAGATTTGTATTAATGAGTCTGCCCCTTTTTTATTTTATATAGGGTATTTTATACTCTAATTTGTAAACGTTTATAAATTATTTTGAGAGAAAAGGAGTGTTTATGAAACATAAAATTACTTCTTTATGACCAAAGGATACTCCTGGGTAAATAAAGTTTTATTTATTTTATAAAGTAATAAACAAAAATAAAAGAAAGTGAAGTAAATAATACGAAAACCTTTAACGTAATTTTTCATTGAAGGAGGACGTAATAAATTAAACTTTTCTAATAAGAGAAGAAAATATAATTTTAAGTGAGCGATATAATTAGCAATAATTAAATATAAAATGGTAATATTTGAACACAAATAACTGTAGTCGATATTGATATATAAAAGTATATTTGCTTGAATAATATTTAATTGTTGCAAGCGTCCGCGTATTATTTTTTTACTAATTAATTGGTAAAGGATATAATATGTATAAACTTAGTAGAATAACAAACTGCTGGGGGGGGCATAAATTAACCCCTTATTTTATGCAGTTTGTTTTAAGTGGTGATTATTATGACCACCATTAAATATAAAAATAATAATACTTGGTCTAATTTAGTATTAGATGCAATTTATCCAGTTGGTAGTATTTTTTATACTACTAGTACGACAAGCCCCGCGACACTGTTTGGTGGAACTTGAAGTCAAGTTGAAGGCAGAATGGTGCTTGGATATAGTTCAACTTATTCTACTATTGGTGGTACAGGTGGAGCCGCAACTGTTACATTAACAGCTGCTCAAAGCGGTGTTCCGGCTCATAGTCATGGTACTACTGTTACACAACCTGTATTTAAATATAAAGCTCCAACAAGTCATACACATACACTTAATCAAGATAATGCTTATGCTTATTTGAGTGTAACAAGTTCTATTCGTTATAGATATACATCTCTTGCTTCGAATTGGAATGCAGAATATGGTACAACTGCAAGTCTTTCTGACGGTGCTTACAGCTCTTCTCATAAAGATGTTGTTTCTCTCGGCGGTAAAACAGAAGCTGCAACAGGTGGTGAATCATCAGCTAATACAACTGCAAGCAGAACTACTAATGTTGCTGTAACTGTTGATAATAATACTGCGGCAGCTGCGACTAGCGCACATAACAACATGCCACCATATTATGTAGCATACATTTGAAGACGAACTGCATAAAATAAATTACATATAATATCCTTTCATAATATATAAAAATGAAAGGATAAATAATGATTACTTTAGTAAAAGTCATTATCGCTAAGGGTGAGTATAAGTTAAACATCCTATTGGGCGGTGATGATTAATGGCAAGTATTAAATATAAAAATGGAGATAGTTGGGTTAATATAAGTTGTATAGATTTAGGTGCTTATCCAGTAGGTTCTATCTATATGAGTTATGATTCAACAAGTCCTGCTAGTATATTTAGTGGTACAGCTTGAACTCAAATTACTGGCTATTATTTACGTGCGGCAAATGATAATAATACAGGTGGTAGTAGTAGTTTTACTATTGGTTCCGCGAATTTACCAAAACATACACATACTTATGATAAGGTAAACAGTCCTACTGGTGGAACCGCTATTACTATTGCGAATTTACCTTCAAATTATGCCAGCTTTACAGTGAGAAAAGTTTATAATGGAGCAAATACTTGATATGCCGGTGCTTTAGATGGTAGTCATGCTACAATTGGAAACGATAGCAGAACCGATATTGCACCAGTTGACTTTTATGCTAGTAGTGGTGCTACAAGTGGTACCAAAGTAACTCTTACTGGGTCTGGTTCTCAACACACTCATACAACTTCAACTACATCAACAAATTCAGGCAATGGCAGTTTTGCCAATAATGCAATTTCATATAATCCAACTTATCAAGATTTATACGTGTGACGTCGTGTCTCTTAATTAATTATTTATCCTTTTTTATTGAAAAAGACAAATAGTATGATAACTATAAATTATAAAAATGAAAATGAATGGATATTAGTAATTGCAGAAGATGCTACTTTGAATATTTCAAATTTACCAAAATATGCTATATAGTTGGTGTCATACAGTTTAATAAATTACTTAGGGCAAATCTTAATAAAGGTTTGCCCTATTTTTTTATTTATAAATAGAGTAATTTTGTTTAGAAAGGAGTAATTGGATTGAGTGAACTTAATTATTTACTAACGAGTTACTCCTTTGAAGAATTAGTTCTTGTTATTATTGTAGTATTAATTGCTTCTAAAGTTCTTATTGAAATCTGAAATTATTTCTATAACAAGGCTAAAGGATATTTTGGGGTAAAAAACAACAAAGAAAAATGAGAAAGCGATACAACAAAAACTCTTGGTGATATTTCTAATAAAATGGATCATTTTGAAAAATCTGCAGAAAAACGTGCTATTAGATTAGAAAAAATTGAAAGAAAAGTAGATAAATTAGAAGAGTATAGTCGCATTACCCATGAACAACAAAAAGATATTGACAATCAAATGAAACTTGTTCAAGAACGCTTACAAGAAAACACTCGTTCTTTCTTAATAGATGCTCACCACCGTTTTTGCTATGAAGTAAAAGGAATAGATGACCAAAGTCTACAATCAATGGAACGACGTTACTTATATTATAAAACGGCTGGGGGTAATTCTTTTATAGATGATTTAATGAAAGAGGTACGAGCATTGCCTCGTATTAATTATGCCACAGTTAAAGATGGTACTGTTCCAAATGATGGAAGAGAAATTTTTAATTAATAGAATAATTTTTTTAGAAAGGAAAGTTAATGGGAGAATTGAACTTTTTACTTTCTAATTATTCTATAGGAGAAATTTTTGCTTTTTTAGTAGTTATAGTGTTTTTAGGTGTTGCAATTTTAAAAGCCTGAGATTATGTTTGAGGGAAAATAAAAACACATTTTGATATTCAAAATCAAAAAGATGAACATGAAAAAGACATTATGACTAAAACAGATAATATCCTCGAACAATTAGAAAATATTCAATCTTCAATTGATCATCTTCAAGAACAAGGTGATCAAAGACATAAACGACTAAAAAATGTAGAAAAATATATTGAAGAAGATAATGTTCTTGAAAAAGAAATTATTGCTCATAATGAAAAAATTGATGAAATGTGCAATAAAGTTACACAAAGGCTTCAGCAAGATGCTCGTTGGAGTTTCAAAGATGCTTATAACTATTATTATATTAAATTAGGGTATATAGATCATCAAAGTTTAGAAGCTTTAGAGTCAAAATTTGAACATTATAAAGCTGCAGGCGGTAATAGTTTTGTTGATACTATAATGGAAAAAATTAGAACTTTGCCCGCACAAGAATATACAGGAAAATAAAGAAAGGAGATATGATGCCAGTCAATTTAAAAGGTACTGTTATTAATATGAAGTCCCTTTCTCAAGATATTCCTGATCCAATCGTCGTTGGTGGTGGTTCTGCAAATAGTCGTTTTTTAACTATTATTTTCACACAAGAAGCTGC